>Ga0210408_10000528_pt1 | contig 48233 bp, 50 predicted proteins | sample IncBWH4MmetaG_FD_155471 | JGI IMG/M metagenome (GOLD analysis project Ga0210408, IMG submission 155471) | Forest soil microbial communities from Barre Woods Harvard Forest LTER site, Petersham, Massachusetts, United States - Inc-BW-H-4-M | ecosystem: Environmental > Terrestrial > Soil >...
TCCCATGGAGAGGGTAGAGGCCTCCCCTTGGCTGCTGGCTAGGCAGAGGGCATGTGCCCCGATTACTAGGTGTCCCCGTCAGTATCCGAGGTGGATTTTCCAGGCCCCACCTCACGGACGTCGATCTAGCCTTGATCGTCATCCGCCACGTTCACCTCGCCGGGGGATGCCCGGACGCTCCACGGTCACGGGCCCGAGGGTAACGGTTGCCCGCACTTGGTTTTGCTTTCCGGGGAGAGTGCGCCCCGGCCCGCTTACGCACTGAGCGTCATCGGTGTAGCCATCAGGGCCGTTGCCGATGATCGGTACGATGAGCGTGCTGCCGGGAGAGGGTTCTTGTGCGCCTGTCGGCCTTGGCCTATATCTGGCGCTGCGGAACGTCCTGGCAGACGTTCATTTTCTCGGGCCGGACAGAGGGTGAGAGACCTCGCCGGCCCGACGCATTTTTGTAGCGTGGAATTAGCCGGTGAACAAGTCCCCATCGCGATTGACGCGCGAACGGCAAATCAGATAGCGTTCGGACAAGAGCGGTTGATTGGGTACACTCCCGTCCCCGTGTTCCCGTTCTAGAGGCCGTCCACTACCGCCGCAGTGGGCGGCCTTGTCTCTTCAGAGCAGCATCATCTGGTAGGACTCGTGGGCGAGACTGGCGGCTGTCTGAACGCGCTCGGCGAAGGATCGAGCCTCACGCCAGTCATTGCGTGCGCTAGGCCGATCGGATTGCCGCCGAGCATGGAAGGACCATGCCATGCTGTCGGCTGAATGAAAGGCCGCTCGGATGCCTGGGTGCAGGAGTGCGGTAATCTTCACACCGAAGCCGTGGAGCCGCAGGTCTGGCCGCAGGCGAGCGATCCTCTCGACGATGTGCAGAATGGTCTCTGGTCGACCTTGGCGCTTGCAGACGCTGCCCAAGCCCGTCCACTGGCCCGATTTGAGGCGGTTGCCGTAGGCTTCGACGTGGCGGCAGTAGTCATCGGCGGAGTAGCCCTGTAGGACGGGCATGATCGGCACAGGCAGGCGGCAAGCCATCAAGGCGTCGTAGCGTTCGATGGTCAGGCGCTGATGCTCTGCGATTGTCAGTCCGGTGCGCGCGAGCATGAACGGCTCGCACATGAAGTCCTGCGCAACGGCGATCTCGATATCGATGAGGTTGTGCAGGCGGCGCACTTGGTCGGCATATTCTTGCGGCGAGTGCTGGTAGCGTCCGTAGAGTTCGAGTTCGCGGAAGGCGCCGCTGTCGAGCATGACGCGGCATCCTTCAATCGGGTCCCTGCGTCGGCGCAGTCGGCGTATCGACAGGCAAGCGCGATCGAAGTGCCGAGCGTGGTGAACCATGTGAAGGCCGACATAGAACAGCATCGTCTTGTCTTTTATCTGACGCTGTTGCACTCTCGCAAGCGCAATGGCACCCGACCGGTTCCTCACCCACCTCGGCCTCGATCAAAAAATGTTCGCCAAGATGGCGGGCATCCACCCGGCGACTATCTCCCGCACGGTGCGTGGGGTATCGTCGCCGACGCTCGCAGTCATCTGGGCGTTCTGGGTCGCGAGCAAGGGGAAGGTCGGAGTGGCCGACTGGAAAAAGATAGGGGAAAGGAAGGAAAATGGCAGGAGAAAAGACGGTCTTCACAGGCGTGGGAACGAAGCAGAAGGAAGCGGCGGCGGGGATGATGGAGGCGTGGTTCGCGGCTGAGGCTACCTGCGAATCGGCTATCGGCAAGGCGCGGTCGAAGTGCGGCAACGCCAAGGACGACATCATTGAGCAGGCCGAGCGCATGGGCATCAAGCGCAAGGTGTTCAAGGAAGCGATGAAGAAGGCCAAGCTCATTGGCAAGGCTCACGATTGCGGGAGTGAGTTCGAGGACGATCTGGCGCGGGTGTTCGAGAACTTGGAAATAGTGCTTGGTCTGCCGCTCTTCGATGCCGCTGGCGTTGATGCGGATGGAGGCAACGTTCATCCGATCAGCGGTCGCGGCGAGGGCACTGGAGCCGGAGCGGCCGCCTAAAGCGTTTGGCCGAGCACTTCGAACCAGTCTGTTACCGTTGCGGCGTCCCGGCTTGTTATGGCTGGGACGTCGCTCTCCTGAAGGGGAAGCAGGGGACATGGAGTTGTGCTGCTCACGTCCCCGATGGCTTCCTGCCCCCATCTCGCAGAGGGCGAAATGACGACAGCGCTGGGAATAGACCAGGCGACCAGGAGCGGATGGTGCCACGGGGGAACGAAGCTCCCACTGGACCAGTGGTCGACGGGAGTCTTCAAAAGCCCGAAACGGGACGAAGCGGGCGAGAGGCTGATCATAATCGAGGACAGCGTAGCTTCCCTGATTTCTAAATTTGACCCGGACATCGTCGTCTGGGAGGCCCCCTTCAACCCCGTCAGAGAATTGATTGAGAAGGTCCGCAAGCAAGCCGCTGCGGCCTCGCGTGGCGCATGGAATGAGGTCGCGATCAAGGAAGAGGTCTTCGGTGGCTACAATGTATCGACGATCGAGCTTCTCGCCCAGATCAAAGGTGCTGTGCTGATGGCGGCCGCGCGAGCTGGCAAGCCGACCGAGGGCTACGCACCGCGGTCGTGGCGCTCGACGCTCAAGCTGCCACGTCCGCCGGCTGGTCTGATCACTTGGCAGGCCAAGCAGAAATGGACGAAGCAGGCAACGCTTGCGTGGGTTCGCCGAATGGGCGGACAAGTCGAGAGTGAAGATGCGGCTGATGCCTTCGGGCTGGTTTTTCATTCACTCCATGGGGAGCCTGGGGCGCGTCGTGCCCAAGGTGACCTTCTCGCCCTTGCAGAGGATTATCTGAGAGCATGAGCGACTATCATCGGTTCCTCGCCAAGAAGTGTCTGGTCGATCCACCTACGGGCATCAGCTATCGTGTTTCGGTTCCAGAAGCGATGAAGCCGCATCAGGCGGACATTGCGCGATGGGCGCTTCGTCGCGGTCGCGCTGCCGTGTTTGCCGGAACCGGTCTCGGGAAGACGCTGATCGAATTGGTCTGGGCGCGACAGGTGGCCGAGCATACCGGCAAGCCCGTTCTCATTCTGGCACCCCTCGCTGTGGCGCATCAGCATGTCCGCGAAGGGGCACATTTCGGATTGGTCGCTATACTCGCCAAGAGGCAATCCGATGTCGGGTCGGCCAGCGTGTTCGTTACCAACTACGGCAAGATGGACCATTTCGACATGGCATCGTTCGGCGGTGTCGCGCTAGACGAAAGCTCAATCATCAAGAGCCATGATGGCAAGACACGCGAGCGGCTGATCCGCGAGTGTCAGGGTGTCCCATTTCGATTGGCTGCCACGGCCACGCCCGCACCGAACGATTTTATGGAGTTGGGCAACCACGCCGAGTTCTTGGGCGTCATGTCCTATGCCGAGATGCTCGCCATGTTTTTCATCCACGATGGCGGCGAGACGCAGAAGTGGCGGCTGAAAGGTCATGCGCAATCCGACTTCTGGAAATGGATGGCGTCTTGGTCGGTGATGCTCAGGAAGCCCTCCGATCTCGGCTATCCGAATGACGGCTACGACCTGCCTCCGCTGTTCACGCAGCAGCACACGGCCGCAGTAGAGTACCGAGCGGACTTGGACACTGGCACGCTCTTTCCGATTGAGGCGCGGACTATGCAGGAGCGTATCGGGGCACGCCGATCAAGCATTGATGAGCGGGTGGCGCTCGCGGCCGAAATAGTCGCGACCAAGGCTGACGTTCCCTGGGTTCTGTGGTGCCAGTTGAATGACGAATCAGCGGCATTGGCGAAGGCGATTCCTGGAGCCGTCGAAGTGCGCGGTAGCGATGATGAGGATGATAAGGAGCGCAAGCTCATAGCCTTCTCGGAAGGTCGCATTCGAGTCCTTGTGAGCAAGCCAAGCCTGACTGGCTTCGGGCTGAATTGGCAACACTGCGCAGATACGATTTTCGTCGGTCTCAACGACAGTTTCGAGCAGGTCTATCAAGCGACACGGCGGTTCTGGCGGTTCGGCCAGACCAAGCCGGTGACGGCGCATTTCATCGCGTCGGAGCTAGAGGGGGCGGTGGTCGCCAACCTTCGGCGCAAGGAAGCTGACGCAGAGCGAATGGCTGTGGAGATGGTGAACCACATCGCGGACCTATCAGCGGCGGAATTGCATGGGATGGAGAGGACGAAGGCTGGCTATGAGCCGCGACAGGTGCAGCCGCCGACGTGGCTACCGGCCTCTCTGAAGGCCGTAGACGAGGCACATGGGCCTGACTGGTCTCTCTACATGGGCGACGCTGTAGAGGCGCTGGCGGGCTTGCCAGAGGCATCTGTGGGCTATTCCGTGTTCTCGCCGCCGTTCTCGTCCCTCTACACCTATTCGAACTCCGACCGCGACATGGGCAATTGCTCAGGGGATGACGAGTTCTTTGCCCATTTCGATTTCCTCCTGTCAGAGCTTTATCGCGTGCTCCTACCAGGGCGCTCGGTGTCGATGCACTGCATGGACCTGCCGACATCGAAGGTGCGCGACGGCATCATCGGGCTTCGCGATTTCCCCGGAGAGTTGATCAGGGCTGGTGAGCGGATGGGCTTCGTCTACCACTCATCGGTCGTCATCTGGAAAGACCCGGTGACCTCAATGCAGCGCACGAAGGCGTTCGGACTCCTGCACAAGACGATCCGCAATGACAGCTCCATGTCGCGCATGGGCATCCCCGACCGCGTGGTGACCTTGCGGAAGCCGGGCGAGAACCCTGTGCCGATATCGCATGGCGAAGACTATCCCGTCGATCGGTGGCAGCGGATTGCCTCGCCGATATGGGATGACATCAACCCCTCTGAGACGCTGCAATTCCGCGCGGCGCGGGAAGGGAACGATGAGCGCCACATCGCGCCGCTTCAGTTGGAAGTGATTCGCCGCTGCGTTGAACTCTGGTCAGCGCCGAAGGACATCGTGCTTACTCCGTTTGCCGGCATCGGCTCCGAACTCTATGTCGCTGTCGACATGGGCCGACGTGCGATGGGGATCGAGTTGAAGCCGACCTACTTTCAGCAAGCAGTTTCCAATTTGCGCTACGGTGATTCAATCCGTGGCGGCTCGCTATTCGCCAAAGCATAAAGAGGGTGCCAAATCATGAAATTGGAAATCCCGAGGCCTAAGCGCCTCGAGGCGGAGCGCGGCTTATTGGGGATCCTGCTCCGCGACAATGACGTAGTGCATGACGTCTCTCACCTGGTCACGAAGGCGGATTTTGCCGATCCCGGCAATGGCGATCTGTTCGACTTGATTAAGGATGTGATCGATGGTGCGAGAGTCGCTAGTGCTGTCACGCTTTCGACCGATGCGCAAAACGTCGTCATCGGCGACGGCGGCATGCGGACCGACCAGTACCTCCGCCTCTTGGAGCAGGAAGCGCCGCCGGCTGCGGTAGCCGAAAGTCTCGCCAAGGCTATCCGGGCTATGGCGATGCTCCGGGCCGAGATCGACACTGCGGTCGCGATGATCGAGGACTGCGTAAGTGCTCCTGCGAGCGTAACGCCGGAGGAGATCCGGGCGAGCTATGATGCCAAGTTCGCCCGGCTCTTCACCGGGCCCGCTGACCTCGGCATGCGTCGCATATCTGAGGTCGGGGATCGAATCCTCACGAAGTTGAAGACGGTCGCAGAGACGGGAACCGGCTTGGACCCTGGTCTAGTAGCTGTGTCGTCGCTTACGGGCCCGTGGCAGGGCGGCAAGCTGATCATGCTGGGGGCGGCGCCATCAGCGGGTAAGTCGGCATTGGCGCAAATGATCGCCTCGTTCATCGCACGCAAGCGGACGGTCCTCTATGTCTCGCCAGAGATGGACGATGAAGAGTTGACGGAGCGCGAGTGGCATCGCCTCACCGGGATACCGGCGAACGATATCGAGGCTGGCAGGATCAACAATCAGTCATACGAGAGGCTTTATGAGGTGAACCAGAAGCTAGGTGCGTCTGGCCTCTACATTGATTCCCAGCCAGAGCCGAAGGTGCCGATGATTCGGATGAATGCTGGGCGACTGAAGAAGATCACTGGCGACCTGGCGCTGATCGTAATCGACCACGTTCACTACCTGGCGAAGCCTGATCCGCGGATGTCGGAGAATGACGCCCTAAACGACAATCTGAAGGGCTTGAAGCAGCTTGCTCGGACGCTCGACCTGCCGATCCTAACGCTCTGCCATCCATCCACTGAGGCGCTCCGGGACATGAGTAGGCAGCCGTGGCCGCGGCCGAACAAGTTCCATCTGCTCTATGCGGGCACGATAGACAGGCATGCGGACGTGACGCTGATCCTCCATCGGCGGGAAATCATGCTGCGGAACAACGAGCCGGAGAAGGAGGATAAGGCTAGGCAGGCGTGGGTGGACGCTCTAGCGGCCTGCGAGGGGCGAGCGGAGTTGATCCTGGGCAAGCGGCGGGCCGGCGCACTGCGGCCGGATCCAGAGCGCAGGGGGCGAACGGAGATGTTCTTTGATGAGAGACGGGTGGCCTTCACCGACAACCTCGCGCGAGCGGTCATCGCTCCGGTCGTGACTGAGGATGATCTGCTGGCGCTTGCGGGCCGGTAGGGCTTGTGATTTCCACAGTCATCAATTATGTTCCGCGCGTTGACGGACGCATGATCTCTCCAGGGATTTCGCGTTTGGCCCTCCCCTCCCGCTGGGCGGCACCCTCGCGGGAGATGGGAGGGCCGGTCGGCCCCTCATCCCCTACTGCCTCCCTCCGATGGTCTGATTGATCTCGACGAGCGCCTGATTGTTGCCCTCGTCGATGTTCTTCGCGACCAGTTCCATCGCCATCTTCGGGGTGACGATTCGCTGGTCCTGCATCGCGACTAGCTTCCCGACCATGTTCGAGGCGATCGCCAGCATCTCTAGCGGAGAGACTTTGCTGGCGTGCTTGCCGATGAGCATGCAGAGGTCGTTGTATGCGACCTGATGCTCCGGCTTCCCAGAGTGTAGGTTCATCATGGTGTCAGTCTCCGTTGGCCGCTTCTGATCTGGTTATGGCGAAACTCCGAATAAAAAAGCCCGGCCATTGCTGACCGGGCTTTAAGGTGAGTGCCCCTTGGGAACGCGGGGTTCGATGGGCGGGGCACTAATTGCAGTCTTACGCCGCTTCGGCGATCAGTTTCCACTCATTCTTGGGCAACTCGATCATCTTTCCACCGAAACGCTCGAAATCGGTCGCGCGATCGTAGTCATCGATGTCCTCGGCCGTGCGAGTGATGGCGTTGAAAAGGCCGTATTGAGTGAGATCGCCACCCTCTATCAGGTGTCGCAGTACGTTCGACCTCTCGATCTCATTGAAGCCGAAGGTCTTGCTAGTCAGATCAATGGCCTTCACCGGGTCGCCCGCGATCTTGCGTTCGGTCATCCCGACGATCTTGTCGTCGACCAGGGCGGCAAAGCGGGCCGCGTCGAAGGCACCCTGGATGATGTCGCCGACCTTAGCCCACAGGGCCGCGTCGTTGAGCCGGCGGGTCTTGTCGGAGAGCATCGCGTAGACGTCCTCTCCGATCTCGTGCTTGCCGCCGATATGGTACTGCCGGAGCGAGCCGGCCTTATCGATGGTGCAGAGGTTAGTGCAGACCTTCGTGAAGATCGAGGTCTTGACGGACAGGGCGCCCATGCCGACCTCGCTGTTCTCGATCACGATCGCCGGTGACAGCGTGTCAAAGAAGACGTGGCTGCCGTCTCCCAGCTTATTGCCTGTCGGGATGTCCTTCTCGATCCTGCGATCGACTGCCTTCACGTAGAACCGGCGGTCGGTCACGTCGCAGGAGATGATCTCCACACCGAGCCGGGCGATAGCCGGCAGGGCAGCGTTGGCGAGGTCCTCGTTCTCAAGCGGGCGGTACTTGTCGGACATGAAGGCGCGGGCCCTATTGTCGAGGGTCCGGACCATGCGCGGGGCCGGATACCGCTTGAACCATTCGTTGACGTTGTCTGCCAAGAGGTGCGGAGCCTCGGCCCTCATTTTCGCGTAGTAGCGGGCCGGGATGCCGGTGTGGTCGGCGATCTGGCTGTGGGCAATGTCGTTGATGCTCGTGGCCTGATCACCGAATGCGAGGACCAGATTGTTGCTCGTGCTCGTGCCTTCGACCACTCCCATCTGAGCAGACTCAGTGCGCACTACGAAGTCGCGCTTGAGAGTGCGGCGGCGCTCCAACTCGATGGCGAGGGAGCGAATGTCTTTGCCGGTCTTCATAAGATTTCTCCAGGGTTAGATGCCTTTGATGGCATCGGGCCGCTGCACCCTGACCGAAGCCAGGGCCAGCAGGCCGATGACGTCACTCCTCAAACTCAATCCGCAGATTGACTACCGTGCTGCCGTCCGAGAGCGTGTCGCGCTCCAACACAGCATGCGTGGCGTCGTAGCCGCGTTCATTCGTTACCCTGACAAAGGTCTCATCGTTTTGCAGAGCGGCGAGTTGTTCGACGATGAAGTCTGCTAATCCCGCCGCGTCTTCGTTGAAGTTGTAAGTGGCGATCTTGTCCTTCGGCATCTCAGCCTCCTAACGTGAGTGCGCATGCCGATCCCGGGTTGGGGTCGGCCTCGTGATCCTCAAGCCAATTCTCGACTGCCTCTTGAATGTCCTGGGAGAGGTCGTTGCGCTCGGCCTCAGTCCACCCGCTTGTCGACAGGAAATGGTCGGCAAGTTCACGGCAGGCAGGATCGAATGAGAGGCGGCGGGCGCGCTTAGGGATGAATGGGTTGCTCATGAGGTCAATAGCCTTCTGGCATCGGATGGCGAGGGCGGTGGCTTGGAACTTGCCGATCACGCTGGTTGCTCCTTGTTGAGGATGACGACAGGATCATTGTTCGGGCGGCGGCGCTTCATCGGCCTGACGGTGGTTTCGCCAGCCGGCCCCTCGGGCCAGATGGTAGAGGCCGGGTTCATGCATGGGTGGGGAAGCGTCGTTGCGGTCATCGCGGGAACGTGCGCGACCTCGCGGGCGATCCGACCCTTAGCCTGGTTCTTGCGGAAGGAGTTCAAGGCGGCGGCCTTGACCGCGACCGCGAACTTGCCGCTGGCCAAGAGCGATCCGTCGGCCGTGGTCACGGTGAAGGTCTTATCCTTCTCTTTCATCGTGAGCCGCTGCCCGTCCACGTCTCGGGCCATCGTGGTGGCGTTGACGCGCGTCCATTCGTGATAGGTCATTTTCAAGTCTCCAGGGTTTGCGAAGCGGAACCGCTTCGGGCGCCGTCTCCGAAGAGGCGGCCACCGCTGCGGGTCAGTAGTCGCGAGCACGAGCGATGTCGTGCTTGCGCTTCAGGCTTGCTTGCTCGTGTATCTCTTCCGCCTCAGCCCGCTTGCGGTCGGCCCACGCTTCAATGTCGCGTGCGGCCTTGTTGTAATCCTCTTGGCTGATCTGGCCTGCGAGGAAGATGCGGTCGATGTGGTCGATGAACCGCTCGACCTTGGTTTCGATCTGGTCCTCGGTCAACGTTTTCACTCCTCAACGAAATAGACGCGGACTTCGGGAGCCGCACCGCCGCCAATGATGAGGCCGCCATCGCAGAGATGCTTGAATGCCTTCTCAGGCGAGCCGTACTGCTCGATGATGGCCTCTTCGTTCGCGATGGTGAAGTCGAGCCAATCGGTCTGATCGTCAAGCTCGACCGTGATCGGATCGGCTTGTTCGTTGATGCGGATGGTCAATGTGGCACCCTCCTAAGTCGGTGGTTGACTATCTGCCGACCGAATTATATGTATCAACGTATGGCGGAAAAATCAATAAGTGAAAAACAAAAAAGAGGAAGGGGCAGGCCCCGAACCGATCACAGGTTCGTTGGCCTTCGTATGCTGCCTGATCTGCACGGCCGCGTGAAAGAGTGGGCCGCAAGGCAAGGGGATAGGCCCGGCTTTTCTGAGGCCATCCGTCGCCTCATAGAGTGCGGTCTGCTTGAGGAAGGTGAGACTGGCAGTCGCCTTTTGTCTAGGAAGCTCATAGCGAGGCGTGAGAGGCTCGCCAAGGCGCGTTGGCTATGCGAGCGGCTATCCAAGATGCTTGACGAGCTAGAAGCGCTGTAGGGGCTTCCTAACAGGCTTGCGCGTAGTTAGCCGTCATGGCAGTGTCACGACCTCGGCCGGCCCGCGTTCAGCGCGTTTTGTGAGGGCCTTCTGCGAGAGGGGGCTTTCGCCTTTCGCGCCTGCGGTGCCCGGCCGAGCTTGAGGGTGCCAAAAATGCCGAAGATGCCTAGTCCAGCCGGCATTGCGCCGGTTATCCGCCTTTGCGCGGGCGAGATGCCATGAGGCCGGCTCCGTCCGACCTCGACAATATCCGGGCGCACCTACCGCCATCCCTAATCGTCGGGCGCCGCGTCAAGCTCAAGCGGACGGGACGAGTATGGAAGGGCTTGTGCTGTCTGCACTCTGAGAAGACGCCATCGCTTGTCGTTGATGATCGGCGAGAGACATGGAAGTGCTTCGGCTGCGGCGAGGGTGGGGACATTTTCGCCTTTTTGATGAAGTGCGATGGGCTGTCCTTCTCGGAGAGTGTCGAGCGGCTCGCTGCCGAGGCTGGCGTGGCGCTGCCTCAGAAGAAATCTGCCGAGATCATTGCCCAAGAGAAGCATCACCTCTCGCTGATCGAGGTCGTCGAACTCGCGGCCGGCTACTACGCAGATCAGTTATCGGCGTCGCCTGCGGCCAGGGCCTATGTCAAGACGCGCGGCCTCGAAGCGATGGTGAAGCCCTTCAGGCTGGGCTATGCGCCGGCCGAGCGATCGGCCCTCAAGAACCACCTCGCGAGCAAGGGCATTGATCAATCCGCAGCGGTCGAGGCCGGCCTGATCGTAGCAGGCGATGACGTGCCGGTGTCCTTTGACCGATTCCGCAATCGGCTCATGTTCCCGATCCGAGATCCAAAGGGGAGGGTGATCGGCTTCGGCGGCCGCGCGCTCGACAAGGCTCCGGCGAAGTACCTCAACAGTCCGGAGTCACCGATCTTCGACAAGGGGGCGAACCTCTTCAATCAGGACCGTGCGCGGCCGGCGGCGCATGAGGGCGCCGAGGTAGTCGCGGTCGAGGGGTATGTCGATTGCCTCGCCGCAGTAGGTGCAGAGATGCCGGCGACGGTAGCAACGATGGGGACCGCCATGACGGAGGGCCATCTGCGGCAGCTCTGGCGCCTATCGGATGTCCCGGTCATGTGCTTCGACGGGGATGATGCCGGCAAGTGGGCGATGCGCCGGGTAATGGAGATGTCATTCCCGCTACTCTCACCAGGAAGGTCGCTCCGCTTTGCGGTCATGCCGGATGCGCTTGATCCTGATGACGTGATCCACAAGCGCGGTGCGCCGCTGTTTCGGTCGCTGGTAGCGAGCGCGTCCGGCCTCGCCGATTCCTACTGGCAGGCCAGCATCGAAGCGAATGGGGACGTGTCCGTCGACGGGCGAGGCAGGCTTGAGCGCGACATGGCCGCGGTGCTCGGGTCGATCAAGGATGCGCAGCTCCGCCAGAAGTACCTCGCCGACATGCGGAAGCGGATAAATTCGCTGACCTGGCAGCCGAAGGTTCACCGATCGAATGGGTACAGCAATCACTCGACCTCACCCGGGTCGATTCGCCTGGCGTTCAGTATCTCGAATGCGCCGGGGACGTTCTCACTGAAAGATGCCGTCTACCTCGCGTCCGCAGTGGCGGCGCCGGAGATCGCCAGCCAGACGGCCGAGGAGATTGCCGCCGACTTAGGTCTGTCAGAGCGCGCCCGGGCCGTCATGTGCGAGCTGCTCTACCTGATGGCCGAGCGGCCAGAGATCGAGAGCGGCGACCTTCTGGCAGAACTGCGCGGCGGCCCGCTCGCTGGGGAGATTGATGCCGCCCTTGCGACTGTGCAACAGGCGGGGATAAGCTCAATCGGCCCAGGAGATGCGGCTAGGGTACTGAGGCGGCGATGAGCGATTTGCGGAGGACGATCAGGAAGCCGCTGGCGATTGACCTGTTCTGCGGCTTAGGCGGCTGACCATCCCGACATGAGCAGAAAGAACACCCTAAGCGATGCCGAGCGCGGCTGGCCGGCTACCAAGCCGGCGTTACGCGACACGAAGAGCCTCCATCCCAACCCGCACAATCCCCGTCGCCACACTCCCGAGCAGATCGAGGAGATCGGGCGGAGCTATGACGCGAATGGCTTCACCATGCCGATCTTGGTCGACGAGAAGAGCGTCATCATTGCCGGCGAGGGGCGCTGGCGAATGGCGCTGGGGAGGTCGCTGCCGCGCGTTCCGGTGATCCGGGCAGACGGATGGACCGAGGCGCAGAAGCGCGCCTACCAGCTCGTTGATAACCGAATGTCGGAACTGAGCGACTGGGACACCGATGCCCTCGACCAAGAACTGGCGGAGCTTGCCAAGCTCGGGATCGAGCCGACCACTCTCGGCTTCGAGGAGTTGGACGAAGAGGAGACTGGCAGCCTCGAAGTGCGTGAGGTTGCCACTGCCGAGGTCGCCGACGAGTTCTGGATCAGCGTGAGAGGAAAACTCAAATATCAGGCCGAGATGTTGTCAGTCCTGCAGGCTGCGGCATCTGGCCTTGAGGGCGTCTCGGTCGACCTCGACACGATCAAGGTCGATTGATGGTCTTCACGCTACCGAAGCCGCGTGAGAAGCGGGCATCGAAGAAGCAGAGCCATCCCGCCGCATTCGACGCCAAAGTCAGAATCCGCCAACTCGTCCTCTCAGCCATTCCAGAGCCGCGCGTGTTCGATGCCTTCGCTGGCGAGGGCGGGATGTTCAGGGCCGTCTGGTCGCAAGCCAAGGAGTACGTCGGCTGTGATCTGGAATGGCGCAAGGACGGCCGGAAGATGTTCGTTGGGGATAATCGGCGCGTCCTTCGTGCGGTCGAACTTGAGCGTTTCAACATCTTCGATCTTGATGCCTTTGGCAGTCCGTGGGAGCAAGCCATCATCATAGCCGATCGCCGGCCGGTGGCCGCAGGCGAGTTGATCGGCATTGTGATCACCGAGGGCGTAGCGATGTCACTCGCGGGAAACCAAATGCCGATGGCGATGCGAGAACTCGCCAGCCTGCCAGGCCGGAATATGGTGGGCCAGCGTCGGGCCGCTGAACTGGTCTACGAGCGGGTAATCGCCGGCCTAGCTAAGAGGATGGGCTGCAAGATCGAGCGCCGTTGGGAAGCCAGGGGCAAGACCGGGGCGCATCTACGGTATACCGGCCTTGTCCTAAAGGGCAGCGAGGGCCTTCGGCCGCGGGTGCGGGAACTCGCGGAAGAGCTTGCCGTCGAGTAGACCGCCTCCCTTGCCGTTGGTCTTCGGGTCAGCGACTTCCGCGTGGGATCTGGAAAAGCCGTCGAGGAAGATCGGGTTATTCCCGTAGTGTCCCCATTGCTTATGGAAGTAGGCGATGCCGAGGTCCGCGCATTGCCGCTGCATCGCACGAGCCCAGAATGGATCGCCAGTCCTGGCATGCGGGCCGCTCTCCCCGCCGAAGATCACCCAGTCGGGAACGATGCCTCGGTCCATTCGGTCGCCAAGATCGGGCCGTATATTGAGCGGCCCGAGCGCCGGCTCGTAGCTGATGAATCGGACCACGGCCGGTGCCTCGGCCACGAATGGCCACAGCTTGTCGAACTGAGCTTGGTTCTCGGTGGTCACGCCAAGCCAGATGTTCCGGTGCTTCTCCAGCCAGTCAAAGCCGACCCGCTTCGCGAGGTTCTGCGGCCGCTTGGTTAGCATCAGCCAGTCGAGGTTCGGGCAGGCGTCGATCAGGTCGAGGAGATCCTTCAGCCACTCGATCGGAACTTGGTTGTCGAGCCAGTCAGACAACGAGGAGCAGAAGACACGCTGACGATGGCCGTGCTGAAGATCGAAGGCCGTAGCTTCGCGGTTCCACTTGAGCGGTCGCTTCCAGGTCGATGCGGCGGTGCGCTTGCGTTCAACAGCCCAGTTCTTGTCGTCGGCCGGGACGGTCCATTTATGGAAGCGGGCGAGATCGGCCGCATAACATGCGTCACATGCCGGGGCGATCTTGGTACAGCCAATCCATGCATTGAACGTGGAATTGGTCCATTCGATCTTTGAGAACTCGCCCAAGTCAGCATCCTCCATGATTTAGCGCCAGCGCACCCGCCTTGCTCTGCGGAGATAGGAGCGCGTTCCGGCCGTCCGCCCGCAGGATTGGATTTGCTGAGCTGGCCTTTCCAAATCTGCGGGCACTTGGACACTGGCCAGCCCATTGGAGCTGTTTTTCCCTTGTGGCACAATCATTGTTTGAGACCAGAAGGAGAGGAAGAGATGCATGATAAATTTCTCATTGTGATGAGAAGGATGTTGCCGAGCATCGTCAAAAAGGCGCAGCAAGCCTTGGCCAAAGCAGACACCATTTCAGAGATCGCTCAAGCTCTCGAGTTGGCTGGTGTGGCTTGCGATATGGCGAAGAGAACCGTTAGCTTCTGTTCCAAGAAACGCCAAGAAAATGTCCGATGGCTGCATGTTCCTGACAGGCTTGACGTGTCATTAGTCCGTCTGGCCGAAGAGTTGGCCGAAATCAAAGCAATGGCCTAAGACTGAAGCCCCACATAGAGAGGCACTTCGTGGCGAACGGTAGATTGGCCTTTCGGCGCTCTCTTGCCCGGAATGCCGGATCATCGACCTCGCCCTCAAGCTGAGCATCGCAACCACGGCCGGCACCAATCAGATAGGCGGCAGCCTCGCTCATGATCTTCTTGCCGACCGTGAATGTCCGTACCGGCATCCATCTCTCGGGATGCTTGACGAGCCCGCAGCCGAAGCGTTCCCCCTCGCGCTCTAAGGCGGGACACGGCCCTTCCCATCGCTTGAAGACGGCATTACCGAGCGGGCAGAGTTCGTTCTTGCAGCACTGGCCGCAGCCATTGCATGCCTGTCCGTAGGGAGGCTTCGTGGTCATGGGGCACCGTTGTCTCCAGGGCGAAAATTGCTGCCTTGCACTTGAGAATATCCGAAGCGTAAAATAATCGCCATGCCAGTCCCTCAAGCGCACCTCCGCGCCCTCATTAGCGAGCATGTCGCCATCCGGAAGGCCGGCCGCCCCGTCGAGCCTCTTCTGATCCCCGACGAGCGTACCCGCGTCGTTCTTCGTGGGGTGGGCAAGGTCTTCGGCTCTCTGGCTGAGGCCGCCGCAGTTCTTAACGTTAGCCGCTTCGCGCTGTCAAAGTTCCTCAAGCGGCATCCTGAGATGCAGGACGCCTACGACACTGGCTGGATGGAAGGCTGCATCTCGCTGCGGCGATCCAATATCCAACTCGCTCGTAAGAACGCCGCAATGGCTATCTTCCTCTCCACTAACGTTCTTGGGATGGACAATTCGGGGTATGCCAACTATCGCGCCGCGCAGACTGGGGCGCCTGGCGAGAGCGCTGTGAATGTCGAAGGTCCGTCACCTCGAGAGAAAGTCGAAAGCCGAATTGCTCGCCTCGCTGACGCAATACGAGCGTCGGAAAGCGCTGAGGAAGCTGACCGACAGCGAGTTCGCGAGACTGGCGACGGACTGGCGGTTCTGGGCGAGACCGAAACAACTCCCGCCGCCGGGTGACTGGTTAACTTGGCTATTGATGGCCGGCCGCGGGTTCGGCAAGACTCGGACCGGCACTGGTTGGACCCACGAAGAGGCGATGCGCGAGGGCTGCCACATTGCCCTAGTCGCACGCAATCCAGCAGACTTCCGAGACTATATGTGGGATGGTCCCGGCGGGTTCCGGCGTAACTGTCCGATGGGACAGATGCCGACCTATCAGTCATCAGTCCGTCGCGTCACTTGGCCGAACGGGTCAATTGGGACGATCTACTCGGGCGAGGACCCGGAAGCCATCCGCGGCTTCTCGGGGTCACGGTTCTGGATCGACGAGTTCGCGAAGTTCCGATATCCGGAGGACCTCTGGGACAATCTTCAGTTCGGCATGCGCGAGGTCTCAGTCAATAGACCGCGCGGCTTGATCACGACGACTCCGAGGCCGTCGCCCATTCTGAGAAAGATCATAAAACTGAAGGGGACGGTCAAAGTCGTTGGGACCACCTACGAGAACCGCAACAATCTGGATCCGGCGTTCTTTGAGACAACGATCAAGGCCTATGAGGGGACGCGGCTCGGCAGGCAGGAGATCCAGGCAGAGATTCTCGACGACGTTCAAGGAGCTCTCTGGACGAGGGCTATGATCGACAAGGCGCGAGCTGCGCCGGCCCGCATCCCGGATATGTCGCGGATCGTGGTGGCGATTGATCCTTCTGGCGCGCGAGGTGCCGACGATGAGAATGCTAACTCTATTGGTATTGTCGTGGCTGGTCGTGGCGTTGATGGCCGTGGCTACATCCTGGCTGATCGGTCATGTAAACTTTCTCCGGCTGGATGGGCGCGCCGGGCACTCTTGGCCTATAACGGTTTCAGTGCGGACCGCATCATTGCCGAGCGGAACTTTGGCGGCGCGATGGTCGAGAGCACCATCAAGCTAGTCGCCGAGGCCATGGAGCCGCCGATGATCGTCTCCTACAGCGAGGTCGTGGCGTCCCGTGGGAAGGTCCAGCGGGCCGAGCCGGTAGCGGCTCTCTACGAGCAGGGGCGCGTCAGCCACATAGCTTCTGACACCCTCGAACTGGTCGAACTCGAGGATCAGCTTTGCCTGGCCGCCGGAACTCGCATTGAGACATCGCGTGGGCAAACACCGATCGAGGATGTGAGACGCGGCGATCTGGTGGCGACGCGAAATGGGCTTGCTCCAGTGCGTTGGGCTGGGAGGACTGGTGTGTCATCGTCATTAGTGCGAATGTGTACTCCAAGCTCAATGCTGGAAGCGACACCATGTCATCCCGTTTTCGTCCAGGACAAGTTTGTCAGTGCGCGACATGTGCGGCCTTCGGACAGCCTCCGCGTAAGCCCCAGATGGGGAAGCACGGCGAGCCAGTGGCATGGCGCGGGCGCTGGTATCACAGGATGGAGCGAGGGCATTTCCGGCACGCTAAGGGAGCTTTGCTTCATAGAGAAATCTATGAAAGCCATGTTGGACCGATCCCTCCTGGATGGCATGTCCATCACCTCAATGGCGATCCCGGCGACGACCGTCCCGAGAATTTTGAGTGCATCAGTCCCGCAGAGCACTATCGACGCCATCCGCCGCGTGGCTGGCATCAGTCAGCAACTCATGAAACTCGCTCTCGCGCCACCAAGCGGATGTGGACAAATCGCAAGCCGCGCCCGTTCGTCTGTGTGGAGTGTGGTGCAAGCGGCCAGACGGTTAATCTGCGGCCTCAGTTCTACTGTTCAGTCAAATGTCAGCGACGTGCATTGTATCGCCGCAGCCGTGCCCGTATACAATCTGCAGGTCGAGGAGGGGTTCCTGCCTGAGTATTTTGCGAATGGCATTCTCGTTCACAATTGCCAGATGACCACATCGGGGTATCTTGGCGAAGGTTCGCCAGACCGAGTGGACGCCGACGTGTGGGCGCTGACTGAGTTGATGCTGCCGAAGTCGACTTACGATTCGTCGATGAGTTGGGTATCTGGATCATGAAACAGACGACGAAGCTAGACGCGCTGCGAGCACTCGGACCGGGTGGCCTCGCACGCCAATTCGGCCCAGCCGGAAGCACCAAGCCTGCGGCGAACGTGGTCAATCTCCGGAAGGAGGTCGCTCAGGTTCAAGAGCGCATGGCGCTTCCAGCTGGCATCGATGTGGCTAGCGCTTCATTGCCGGCCACGTATGAGAACGCGAAGCGCGCTCTGGCAGAGTGTGAGCAGATAGACGAGTGCAAGGAGTGGGCCGACAAGGCGGCGGCTCTAGCTTCTTATGCGAAGCAGGCTGAGAACCAAGAACTTTTCGACATAGCGCGCCGCATTCAAGCCAGGGCCGTCAGGCGCTATGGCGAACTCCTTCGTGAGTTTGATGGTCGTGGCGGGGATGCCAAAAGCAAAAGTACCGCTACCGATACTTTTGCTCCGACGCAAAACAAAGTGGCTCGGAAGGCCGGCCTATCGAAGCGAAAACAGGTGACCGCGGTTCGTGTCGCTAGAGTTCCAGAAGAGAAGTTCGAGGAGCTTGTCGAAAAAGAGCGTCCGGCATCAATAAGTGAACTGGCAGAACTCGGGAAGGAACCGGCGAAGGCAGAGGTGAGCCAAGAAGGTGCAACCGAGAAAAGGCTAACGCTCGGTTCTATGCGGCGTCTGTCGTCGTGCGCTGACTATTCGCCGACGATGATTGCGGATGCCTTGTCGGAAGAAGAGCATGCTGAGTTCAGAACACTGGCGCTGAGAATAGGTCGATGGCTGGCGGAAGTCGCTGAGAGCCTCAAGGAAAAGAGCGGGGACGGCGCATGACCAGTCGCGCCGATCTACCGAAGCCAGACCGTTCGATACCGCCGCGGGATAGGGGCGTATCTTCTTCAAGCGAGCGCCTTGCTAAATCAGCGAACGCTGTGGTCAACGAACTGACGTTGCAGGAACACCAAGACTATCTGGTATGGATTCTTCTTCAGCGACCGTTGTTACGCGAAGAGGCTGTTGCTGTCGGCCATCGCCATAATGAGATCGAAGCCTACTTCGGACCAGATGCACCCCGAGCGCAGGCCGTAGCCGGAGAGGGGAAGCTCGCCAGCAATCCGGCTGGAGCTACGGCCACCCCTTCCCGCGATGCCTTCCATCGCATTGCACCGGTCACGATGGCCGCCGAGAAGCCGACCGGCTTTGACCGTCTCCGGGCACGCACGATGGGCTTTACTGGCGACGTCTGTCTCAATTGCGGCTCGACAAGGATGGCGCGCAACGGCTCCTGCCTGATATGTCAAGAGTGCGGGCAGACGACGGGCTGCTCGTGATGGGCGGTAATCCATTCATCGTTTCCTGCTCGCCGTCAGACCTCATTCGGCTGGCGATGGCTTGCCTGCGCGTCGGTGACGCGGATGGCGCTAGGCGATATGCCGCCGAGGCAAGGCGCGTGTGCCGAGCCTGCGGGCGTAGGTTCAATGATGGGGAGACCTGTCATATGGGCGGCTGTCCGATGGGCGGAGATTTTTGATGAGCCTCGTCTCCTACGCCGCGTCGATCAAAGACTCGCTGGTCAATTTCGTCACCGGCCTTGGTACGGCGAAGGACCCGCGTCGTTCGACCCACTATCACGAGTCGTTCCTCGACCGGAATGTCCTCGAAATCATGTATCGGTCGGACTGGCTGGCTCGAAAGATTGTCGATGCCCCCGCCGAAGACGCTACTAGGGAATGGCGGACGTGGCTGGCCGAGAAGGCCGACGTCGCCAAGATCGAGAAGTTGGAGAAGTCGCTTCAGATCCAGCGCAAGACGAGGGAAGCGCTGATCCGGGCTCGGCTCTATGGCGGTGGGGCGATGGTCCTCGGCGTCGACCAGGGACAGCCTGACGAAGAACTCGACCTGACGGCGATCCAGAAGGACTCGCTCAAGTTCGTCGTTGTCTTGAATAGGTGGGAGTTGAACGCCGGCCCACGCATCTACAACGTGGATTCGCCATACTACACCCGGCCAGAGTACTACACCGTCGCGACGCCGATGTTTGGTTTTTTCGGGGAGACCGGTGGCGCCTACCCGAACAGCATCGGCCCCAACGGGATGACCTATCAGTATCCGCAGGGCCAGGCCCCGCCAGCGAGGTCGCCCAACGATCCGCTGCCGAAGTCGTATGCAGGAGGGAGAACCCAAGAGGTCAACCGTTTGGCCAGCTATGCCTCGCCTGGCATGGTCGCCATTCACCCGTCACGAGTGGTCGAGTTCTGCGGCAACGAGTTACCAGACTGGCGCTTGGCGCCGATCGGCGGCAATTGGGGCGATCCGGTGCTTCAGACCGTTGAGGACAGTCTCAAGGACTTCCAGATGATCATCGCGGGCTTGGCCTCGATGATCAACGACATGAAGATGGATGTCGTCAAGATTCCGGAGCTGTCCCGAAAGCTGTCGACCGCCGAGAATTCGTCCAAGCTCCTCCAGCGTTTCACGCTCGCTAACCAGGCCAAGAGCACCATCAACACACTGCTCCTCGATAAGGAGGAGGACTGGGAGAGGATAACGACACAGTTCGGCTCGACGCCTGGACTGATCGAGATCGCGATGCAGGTTGCATGCGCGGCCGGCGGCATTCCGCTTAGCCGAGCGATGGGCTCGGCGCCGAACAAGGGTCTCGACTCGAAGGGCGGCTCGGGCGGCGAGATTGATATCCGCAACTACTACGACGTGGTCAGTTCGGACCAGATCACGAAGTACAAACCAAAGATGACGTCGCTCGATATCAGCTTGGCTTGCTCAGCTCTCGGGCCGAAGGGCATCGACGTCGATTATAACTGGAATCCTCTCTACAAGCCGACGGCAGCGGAAGAGGCCCAGAACGCGCTCGTGAAGGCCCAGGCGACCCAAGTCTACGTCGGGAGCGGCCTGATTAATGAGGACGCGCTACGCCAAGGCGTAGTCAACCAACTGATCGAGGATGACGTTTATCCAGGGCTCGATGACGCGATCGATGAGTTCGGTGCCGAGCCAGAGGAAGAGCCGCCACCCGAGCCGCCGCCGACACCGCCGACTGGGTTCCTGCCAAAGGGACAGTTTGAGCCCAATCCGTTCGCCATGCTCAAGGCCCAGAAGGGCGGGCCGCTGCCGCCGGACAAGCCGCCTCAGAAGCAGATCGCCAAGGACGCCGTCGAGGACGAGCCGCGTGATGATCGCGGGCAGTGGACATCAGGAGGCGGAGGCGGTGAAGAGAAGCCGACGCTCGCCGGGGGTAAGCTGTCGGGCATGCCTCATGCGAAGTACCACGGCGGCGACCCGCGATTACCAGAAGGTCACACCTATCACCAAGCGCCGAGCGGCAACTGGCATGTGGCGAACCCAGACGGTGATTCGCTAGGCTTTGGCAAGACCAAGCGAGATGCAGTAGAATCAGCAAAGCAGAACTACAAGCGATTTGCCGCCAAGCAGAAGAAGGTTGAGGCGAGGGACTTCGACCCTGACGAGCCGCGAGATGAGACGGGGAAGTGGACCGGCGGCGGAGGTGAGTTGACGTCAGAAGGCGATCACGATCAGACGTTTCGATTGAGCCACGAAAGTCTGATCCCAGGCACTGGCGTCAGTAAAGGATTCTCTGTCGTTAGGGCCTCAAGCATGGAGAATGCGGCGAAGCAGTTGATGGCCGAAAGAGGCATCTCGCACATATCAATCAAAAGCAGGTCGATGAGCGCCGAGAAACCTGCCTCGCAGGCGCGACCGGTTGATCAGTTGTTTGAATTGCATCCAGGAGCCAAGGAAGAAGCGGAAAAGCGGCACGTCGAGTTGACGGCGGCGAAAGAAAAAGAATCAGCCGCCGCCATGAAGACGGCAGAAAGGGCGGCGGCGAAGGTAGCCGGCGCGCCCGATGTAGCAGGAATGAAGGGGAAGGAAATCGCCAAGGAGGCTTCTGAGCACGGCGGCCATCTCGCAAAACTACAGGAAGAATTTGTCAAGAGAGGTATGGAACACGCAAGTGGATGGGGCATGCGCCCAGAGTTCTTCTCGTTGCATGAGGGCAAGCCAGGAATTGCTGCTGCGAAGACGATCAAAGGACGCTTGGATGCCTTGAAAGCAGAAGCTGTTTTGCGTGGCGGTTCAGGCAAGATGAAATCACCTAAATTTGCCAACAAGACTAGGGCCGGATGACGAGCCGCGATCCGACTGGACTGACTGATGTCCGCAACGCCATCGGTGGGGAGATGGACAAGCGATGGAATGCTGTCCGCCGCATCGCCCGCCGTGCTCTTGCGCCGGCCACCTCAAAGGAAGCCGCGCCGCCTATGCGGCCCGAAGTCTCGCCGCCACTCGATATTCGTGGGTGGCTGTCTGACCAACTCGCCTATCGCGTCGGCGGCCGCGATGGGCGCTGGCTCTATCCCCACCTCGAGACCGCGGCGAGCCGCGCCGTGGATCGAGTAGGCAGGCTGACGGGAGGTTCCTCCTCCCGCTTACCCGTCGACCTGCCGCCTGCGTCGTTGCCGGCCTGCCATCTCGCTTCGGCCACATACCTCGCCGGGATATGCGCGGACACTGCGGCGGAAGCTCACTCTGCCGTGGCTGAGGGGCTGCTGCGCCGCCCTGGTAGAGGTCCGTCGGTTCGGGCCGTGGACCGCGCTCTCCTACGCGGGCGATCTCGGTCCCGCGTCCTTGCAGAGCACGCGATCACGCAGGCTCATGCTCAGGCGACGCTCGACGCTCTGCGCGCCGCCGGGATCGAGCTGGTCGGGTCGATCAGCGAGCATCGGGCGCTTCCGATTTCTGATCAATTTATCGATCCAGAAACCGAAGTGGCCGAGGACCATGACCACGACGTTCCTGAGCTGTCCTGCATGTCACGCGACGGCCGGACATTCTACTGGGATCGCCGGCTACCACTGACCGCTCAGATCGGCGACAAGACCGCCTTCGTTCCAGAACTGCTCAGCGACCATGAGACTGCTGAGTTGAAGATGGTCCGCGACCTTCAAGCCGTCTTCATCATGGAGCATGGCCGCGAGCCAGACCAGGCAGAGCGCGTCGCCATCTACGAACGCGCTCACCATCGTGGTGGCCTAGTTGCCGAGAAGGCCGAGGCAGATCGCCAAGGAATCGACTGGCGAAAGTGGAACGACTGGTGCGGCGCCAAGTATGAGGAGATCAAGTCGCTGCCGGTAACCAACCCAGTACCCGATCCGCACGTGCGGCCGGCACCGCACGATCGCGGCGACTACGAGGAGACGCTCGACGCGGACGATCCCTACTGGCGCTCTTCCCACTCAGGCAAGTTCGTGACCAAGGCGCACCATGCGGCGCTTGATCCCGACGATGAGTGGGAAGGGCCAGAAGAGGGCTCGGTTGGCGTCGAGACGGCGGAGGATGATCGCGTCTGTCAAGTCTGCGAAGACATTTCTGACAATGGGCCTTATACTATTGATGAGGCGCGCGACCTAATTCCCTCGCATCCAGGATGCCGATGCCTTCTGGTCCCGGCCGATTGAGATGATGATAGCTAAGGCTCTATTCGTCAGTTCGCTGGCTTTCCAGTTGGCCTATGACACGGACCCCTATCGCGGATACAAGCAGATCGGGACCACCATCTCGTGCTGCGGCGGTAACGACTGTGCGGTCCTGCCAGATCAGGCTGTTCACGCGGTCAAGGGCGGCTACCAAGTCGATGGATGGGGATTCATCCCGAACGAGCGCGCCCAGTCCGGCCCTGACCCGTACCACTATCACCTCTGCCATGCTGGGCCGACGCTCTACTGCTTTCTAACGCCGGCACCCGGCATATGACCGAGAGTTGGCAATCCTATCGTCCAGTCCTCGGTGTCCGCATCGGTCGCTGCGACCTACCGGGCGCGACCATGTGGATCATCAGCTTCTGGAGGACGTTTGCCGTCATCGCCTCGATGGAGGCGCGCTACCTGTGCCTGATCTGGTGCGACGGATGACCGACCTCCGCACCTGGGATGCGTGGCGCGAGAATCACCAGCCGTTCGAGCTAGGTTGGTGGCGGGAGCACGCGCAGAACTACCAGGACCCGACCTTCACGCAGATGTGGCAGGTCTTCAGCGACTTCATCGAGCCGCGCGGGCGGATAATCGACATAGGGTGTGGTCCGCGGCCGCCGTTTGCGCCCTGCGTGGTAATAGAGCCGCTGGCCGACGCCTACCTCGATCTGCCTGGCGTCGACCATACGTGGTGGTGGGGCGTCGAGGTTCACGCCCAGCCGGCCGAGCAGCGCGTCCCCGGTCTCTTGGGCGACACGATCGTCTGCTGGAACGCGATCGACCACGCCATCGGTTGGCGCGATATACTCGACAACATGGTCGCCTATGCGGCGCCACATGCCCACCTGGCGCTTAGCACCGACTTCTGGCCGCCATTCGACGGCCACCCAGGGTTCGACCGCGATGAGTTCCTCGCCGAAGTCGACAAAAGGTTTATCACCATCAGGAGGCGGGACAAGCGGGAGGACGACCTGATCTGGCGTGAGGTCGCCCTCATCCTCCATGTCAAGGAGACCTAGCAATGATCGGTATGGCAATCCAAATCCTCTGGCTTCTCATCGGGGTCGTCATTCTTGGCGGAATCATCTGGCTCGCCCTCTACGTGGTCAGGACGATTCTTGGGATAGCGATACCTCCCCGTATCGAGCAGGCGGTCTGGCTGATCTTCCTGCTCTTGATCCTGATCGCCGTCCTAACGCTCCTCGCCGGCGGATCGATCGGCGGCTACCACCTCGGAAAGATCGGGTCGATCTTGACGTCGGCCATGGCGTGGGCCGCGACGCTCTCGGCGTCTGTACTCGTCAGCGTGATCATGATCGGAAGGTTCTAGTGCGCGTCGCCGTCCTCCTCTTGAATGTGGGATTGTGAGACATGCCACTCAACGCCAAGGGCCAGACAATCCTCGCCGCGATGGTCAAGCAGTATGGCGAAGAGCAGGGAACCAAGGTCTTCTACGCATCGAAGAACGCCGGCACCATCGAGGGCGTTGACGCGACGGATGGCCTCGAGCATCAGCCGCGTGACAACGGGCGATGGAGCCTTGGATCTGGCGGGGACAAGACCAAGCCGCCGCCAGACGGCAAGTTCAAGAAGGATGATGTTGTCGGCCATCGTCATCACGGCATCGGCGAGGTGACCGCTGTCAGTTCAGGCGGCAGCGTTGCCACGGTGAAGTACCCGGCCGGCTACTCCGCGACGCACTCGGCTGATGATTTGTCATTCGTCCACAGGATGGGGGACGCTGTCGCTCTCAGCGACGCCGGCAAGATCGAGGTGACCGATGCCAGCCGGCGAACAGCGGACGGTTATCTGGTCGCTTCGGCCAAGGTCGCCCGCGTCGGCGTGCAGAAGTATAAGGGCACTGAAGTCGGCCGGCCGACGATGGACTCCGTGATCCTCTACCGGCCAGAGGAAGAGGTGTTCTCGCGCGACGCCATGCACTCGATGGCCAACAAGCCGGTGACCTTCACGCACCCCTCGAGGATGGTCGACGCGAAGAGCTGGACCAAGCACGCTAAGGGCTTCTCCGGTAACGACGTCGTGCGAGATGGAGACTTCGTGCGCGTGCCGCTGATGCTGACTGACGCGGAGACAATCAAGGCTTTCGAGGAGGGGGGCGCGCGCGAACTCTCTGTAGGATATACTACCGACATTGAGTGGACTGCGGGGACCACGTCTTCCGGTGAGAAGTACGATGGTATCCAGCGGGCGATACGCGCCAACCACCACGCTCTGGTCCCTGTTGCCAGGGGTGGGCGCGACCTCACTCTCGGAGACGCCGGCATGAAGTGCAAGAACTGCGGCTCCTACGTGGCGGACGACGACAAGACCTGTCCGAGCTGTCATGTGAACCTGCACGACGCCCAGTTCACGGCAGAGGAACGGAAGTCCCTCGCCAAGGCGGGCAAGGCGAAGCCGGATGGCAGTTACCCTATCCGCAACGTCGCCGACTTGAAGAATGCCATTCACGCCTGGGGACGCGGCGGCGCGACTGCCTCGGACAGGGCTTGGATCATCAAGCGCGCCAAGGCTCTGGGCGCCACTTCAGAGCTGCCGGAAGACTGGACCAGCAAGGATGCTGGCGAACACGGAGAAAGAAAGATGACGCAGATCATGGTCGACGGCATCCCAATCGAGGTCGCAGACGAAAAGAGTGCGATGATCCTCCAGCAGGCGCTTGCTCGCCGGAAGGTCAGAGATCAGAACGGCGACGATGACGATGATGACGATACCGACCAGGGTGGCCGCCCTGGCAAGAAGGCTGACGAGGAGGCGGAGCGCGAGAAGCAGGAGCGCGGCTATAAGGACGCTATCGCGGCCAAGGATGGCGAGATCGCCGCTCTGCGCGATCAGCTAAAGAAGGCCTCGCTGACCGATGCGCAGCAGGACGCGATCATTGCCCAGCGAACGACCGTGCTTGATGCAGCGAAGCCGCTCCTGCCGTCGGGTTGGTCACCGGCCGGGAAGTCCTTGGCGGAGATTAGCCGCGCTGCCGTCACCAACCAGATGGGCGACGCGGCGGTGAAAGACATGGATGACGCAGCGATCGCTGGCGCCTTCCGCGCCTACACTGACGGCAAGAACAAGCCCTCTGGCTACCGGATGATGGCCGACGGAATGAGTCGCGCTCTTCATGACAGTGAGCATCGGCACACCAACCAAGTGGCGGCCAACGACGCCTCTGCCGCCTACGACGAGATGGTGAAGGAGCGCGGCGAGGCCTACAAGAAGCCGATCAGCATCGCTCGCAACTGACGAGGACGACTTAACGAGGCGCGCCCAAAGAACAGGAATAAAGCACCATGCTTCAGCCTGCCCCGCTCCAGACCACGTATCAGCAATATGAGACCTTCGGCCAGGTCGGCATGTCTGGCTCGATGGTTCCGTGGTCGATCGACAACCGCATCCTCGAGGATCCCACTGGTAACGGCGTCGGCTTCGGCTTGGCCGTCTGCCAGGGGTACAAGTCCGACAAGGGATGCACCCTCGGCCAGTTGAGTGGAGGCGCCTTCGTCGGCATCACCCACTCCGACATTACGATCCTGCTCACCAGCGTGCCGCTCGCGAACGGCAGCCAGCGCAAGATCGACACGTTCTACGACACCGACAATGTGCCGGTGCAGACCCTCGGTGACATCGTGGTGGCTCCTCTCGGGGTCGTCGCCGCCGGTAGCCCGGTGTACTTCGATAGCGTCACCGGTCAGCTCGGTCCGTCCTCCGTCGCCAACGCCGTCCTCATCGACGGGGCGATCTGGATCACCTCGCTGCCGAACGGTTCGCAGCCGGCGATCAACTTCAACGGCCTCGCCATCGTTCGCCTCGGCATGATGGCTTGATCGAAAACCAACAAGGCGCGCTTTAAGGAGACGAATAGAAATGCGCTACGGAATCTTTGACTCCCAACAGGCGCTTGGCTTTCTGATCAGCCAGACGACCTACATCGAGTCCCAAGTCTACCGCATCCAATATCCGGAGATCATGTATCCGAGAATATTGCCGGTAGACTCATCCGCAAGTGAATGGGCCAAGTCGATCACCTATTACTCGATCGACCGCGTCGGTAACGCCGACTGGTTCGACGGCTATGCCAAAGACATGCCGATGGCGGATGTCAACCGGGACAAGCGCGAGCAGGGCATCGAGATGGCGGGCATCGGCTACCGCTACACGCTCGAGGAACTCGGGACCGCGATGATGATCCCGGGCATGAACCTCTCGACGGAGCGGGCAGAGGCCGCGCGCCGAGCGTATGAGGAGTTCATCGACCGCTTGGCTCGCTCGGGAGATACTCGCAAGGGCATCACTGGCCTGTTCAACAATGCCTTCGTGACGCGGACGAACGCGATCGCGGATGGCTCGGGTAGCTCGGCCCTATGGTCGACCAAGACAGCGGACCAGATGATCCGTGACGTCCAGGGGGCCTTGACCCAGGTCTACACTGGGTCGCTGACGGTCGAAATGGCGGACACCGTCCTCCTGCCGATCGCCAATATGCAGATCCTCGCCAATACTCGCGTTCCGAACACCTACGGCAACGCGCTCGATTACCTCATGAAGTACAATCTCTATACGGCCCAGACTGGTGCGCCGCTTTCCATCCTCGGCGTGCTGAACCTTGACACGGCAGGCTTGGGCGGCACGGCACGTATGGTCGCCTATCGGCGTGACCCAATGGTGGTCAAGCTCCATATCCCGATGATCCATCGATTCCTGCCGGTGTGGCAGACCGGGCCGATCACCTACGACATCCCCGGGATCTTCCGCGTCGGCTCGGTTGAGGTTCGCCGTCCCGGAGCGATGGCGTACATCGACGGGATCTGAGGTTCACCAAAGGAAAGAGGCGCGCACCATGATGTACGATCTGCGTAATCCGACCACTGCGACGAGGGTGATCTACGACGGAATAACTAATACGAAGCCGATCAGGATTGCCCCCGGCGAGACTGTCCGCGGCGTTGAACTCGCCGACCATGTTGTCGACACCCTCCGGCGCTCAGCGGCGTCTGGTAGCAATATCGATCTGGAGGTGACGGAGAGTGAGGACGATGTAGTTGGGGATGACCAGACCGCACCTCCTGCCACCCATACCGCTGCGCTCCAGCTTCCCCAACGCGATCCGGAGCCAGAACAACGCCGACTGCTGCAAGACGTCTCTTCTCAGCCGCGGAGGAAGAGGGGACGCTAACTTCTTCGTGGCGCGTCACGGGGCTTAGGCCGGCCCCAGACGCTCGATGCGCCTCAGCAGAAGGGGCCGGCCGATAGCAAAAAGGGAAATCAGATGACGCATGAGCAAGGTCGAGCCGAAAATGTCAGCGAGGCCGCCGTGATCCGCGGTGCAATGCAGGTAGATATCCTCGAAGTGCATGGTCGCTGGGAGGTCGCCTGCCTGGGACCTGACGGCGTCGAGAAGTGGCGTGACGTCGTTGAGAACGTGGTCTGCACCGAGGGGAAGAACGTCATGCTCGACGCCGCCCTCGCCGGGTCGTCCTACACGGTGACCGGGCCCTTCGTCGGTCTGGTCTCCTCCGTCTCCTACACGGCCGTCGCCGCGGGGGACGTCGGCACGCAGATCAACGGGACGAACGGCTGGAAGGAGGCCGGTGGCGGCAACGCGCCGACCTACTCCGGCAATCGGCCCACGGCGGCGTGGTCGGCGGCCTCTGCCGGCGCCAAGGCATTCTCGGGTGCCTCGGTCTTCAACATCACCGGGACGGGGACGGTCAAGGGTATGTTCCTGGTCTACGGGACCGGCGCGACTCACACGATCGACGACGCGCACGGCTCCCTGTGGTCGGCCGGCCTCTTCTCCCAGGGGGACAAGGTCGTCGGCAATGGTGACACGCTCAACGCCTCCTACAGCACGAGCCTCTGAAGGTGTCGATCGTCTCCTCGGTCATCGTGGAGACCGACGTCCAGAAGGATGGCCGGAAGTGGGTCCACGAGGTCCACGTTGACCAGCTCGGTCTCAAGTATGAGCGGAACTACCTGGCCGGCGCTGCGGACGATCTTAACGTGGCTCTCGCGGCCTACGCGGTCCTGCTAGCTAACGTCATCCAGGCGAACGAGATCAACACGAACCTCGGCAGCGTCGTCGGCTTCGGATCGTTGGCGACGTACACGCTCAATTACTCCACGGCGGCGCAGAACTTCGCCGCCCTCCGCATTGCCTACCACGACGCGACCCAGACCCAGGCGATCATGATCGGGGACTTTCTGTCGAGCCTGACCGACGTGCAGCTGGAGAACGCCTTCGGCTTGACCCAGGCCCAGGTGACGGCGCTGCGGTCGAGCAAGCTGACGCCGGCCGTGACCGCTGCGGCGACCATCCGCGCGACCACCGGAGCCTGATCTGTGCCCCTCGTCGACTCCGCCTGGTACGTCGACGGATCGACTGGCATCCAGGTCACCGACCTCGGCACGTCGAACAACGCGGCGGGCGCCACCCTCACGCTGGCGGGGATCACAGTCCCGGCCAACTCCCTGATCGTCGTCGTCACCAACGAGGCCGTGGCGACGACCGACGGCACGCTGAGCGACGGCGGCACCAACACCTACGCGAAGGCCGCGGCCGTCACCGAGTCGACCAGCGCCGGACGGGCGATAGTCTGGTACATCTACAACTGCGCGGCGCTCAACAACGCCACGCTGACGTTCACCAAGGCCGGCACCGGTCACGTCGCGGCGATGACGGCGTTCTATGCCACCGGCGTGCAGATCTCTCCCGATCCGCGAGACACGGCCTTCCAGAATAGCTCGGCGGTGAACTCAGCGACGCCGACGGTCACGTCCAACGCACCGACCGCCGCGGGGGAGCTGGTCGTCGCCGTCTGCGCCTACAGCAACGCGGTGGCGAAGACTTACACCCAGGACTCGACCCACAACTTCAACGTCCCGATATCGGCGACCAACGCCCAGGGGACGGCGAGCCTCGGGGGCGGACACCTCAACGTTGGCGGTTCGCTGGCCGTCACCTTCGCGCCGACGCTCTCCGGCGCCTCCGACAATGCCTGCATCCTCCTCGCCTTCGCCGCAGCGAGCGCCCCCGTGGGCTGGTGGAACGTCACCAGGTGGGCGGCGAGCCACACCCAGCACGCGGGCGACGTGGTCCGCCAGAACGCCCAGCCGGCGATCGGCAACGAGCGCTGCTTCGTCTGCTACTCATCGACCTCGGGCACGGGCACAACCGGCTCGAGCGAGCCGAACTGGTCCGTGGGCCGTGGCAACAGCATAGCCGACAATACGGTGACGTGGTTGGAGTGTACGGGTGTCGCGGCGCTCAACGGAGACTACGGCAAGGCATTAACCGGGACGACGAATGGCATCACGGCGGCGGGCAGCGCGATCCTCCACTTTGCCTCGGCCCCGGTCGTGCCGATCGGCGCGCGGGTCAACGACCAGACGGCGATCACCGTCATCCCGGCCAACGCGACCGTCGTCGCTCGCGACGCGACGACGATCACGCTCAGCGCCAACGTCACCGGAGCCGGCGTCGGCAGCGCCGACGTGATTGGATTCAGCAACTGCCCGAGGTGGTTCGACGTCAAGAGCACGACGGTGAACGCCGGTCAGGTCGTCCAGTCCGGCGACGGGACCAAGATTCTCCTCTGCACCACGGGCGGGGCCGCCGGCACCGGCGCAGAGCCGACCTGGGCGACATATACCAACGCCGGCGCGACGACGGTCGACAACGCTGCCACCTGGAGGACGATCGCCGCGGTGCCGAGCGGGTTCGCGGCGTGGGCGGCGCCGCATGCGCGGCTGGCGAACGCCTTCGCGGCGAACTGGGGGCAGAACGGGAATGCCTTTTACGTCTCCAACCATCACGCGGAGGCGCAGGCGTCAGCGATGACGCTGAACAGCGGCGCGATAGGAACACCATCGTTTACCTACTGCGTCGATGACTCCGTCGCACTCCCGCCCGCGACACTGGCGACGACTGCGACGATCACGACGACTGGTAGCAGTTTAATGACGATCAACGGAGCGGCGGGTTCCAACGATGGTTATTTCTACGGAATTACTTTTTCAGAAGGCTCGGGAGCAGTTTCTTCTAACTTAGCCATCGGGGCATCTAGTGCCAATAGTGGTGCCGTTTTTGAAAATTGTAAATTCGTCATCGGAGGTTCGAGTGGCGGCACCTTACTCGTCGAGCAGAGTCCTGGGTTTTCCAACCGAATAAAGTTCAAGAATACTACTGTTCAATTTAACGCCGCTGGCTCGGGTATGGCCTGTTTCGCCAGCGATTTCGTTTGGGAGGCGACCGCCTCGGCGATCGTGAGTGGTACGCTACCGACCAAGCTGTTTCTCGGGAGTCAAGGGTCGGCATACAATGCGATCCTGCGTGGCGTCGATCTGAGCGCGCTGGGATCGGGGAAGACCATCGTCGGTGCTGGCGGTGTCGGATCCACTGTTAAGTTGATCGACTGCAAGCTCGGGGCCTCGGTCACGGTTGCGGGAACGCCCACAGTTCCAGGGTGCGTGATCGACTTAATCCGTGGTGACAGCGGTGCCACCAACTATCGTGATGAGCGCTACAAGTACGAGGGCACGCAGACGGCCGAGACCGCGATAGTTCGAACTGGTGGCGCGACGGACGGCGCGACGCCCGTGAGTTGGAAGCTGGTCACTACGGCCAACAGCAAGTGGTCGTTCCCCTTCGAGTCACAGCCGATAGCCATCTGGAACGATGTCGCCGGTTCGCCGATCACTGTGACAATGTACGGCATCTGGGGCGGTGCCGCAGTGCCGAATACCGACGACGTCTGGATCGAGGCCGAGTATCTCGCCGACTCCGGCGACCCGCTCGGGGGGTTCGTCAACTCGACGAAGGCTAACAATCTCGCCGCCGGCGTGGCGCTGACAGCCGACGGATCGACGTGGGGCGGCTCGACCACGGCGTTCTCGATGAGCGTCACCTTCACGCCGCAGCAGAAGGGACCGATCAACCTCGTGGTCAAGGCGGCCAAGGCCTCGTCGACCTTCTACGTCGACCCGCGTCCGGTGATCACCGGCGGGCCGCCGGTGCGCAGGAGCGAGATCGTCGCGCCGGGCGTCTACATCAGCGAGATTTCCAACATGATCCTCGGCGACATGGTGGGAGGCTGCGCTGGCTAAGCGGACCTTCCTCGCCGGGGCGACCAGCCAGACGATCGACGTCTTCGTCCGGGACTCGTCGTCGGCCGTCGGCGCCGGCCTGTCCGGCCTGACCTCCGGATCCGCCGGTCTCGCTGCCTATTATCGGAAGGGGGCGACTGGGACGCCGACGGCGATCACGCTGGGGTCTCAGACGGTGGGAGGTGTCTGGTCGTCAGGTGGATTCGTCGAACTCGACGCGGTCCACATGAAGGGGATGTACCGGCTCGATGTGCCGGATACCGTCTTCGCCTCGACGCCTTGGGCAATCGTCTATCTCTACGGCGCTGCCAACATGGCGCCGGCGGTCTGCGAGCTGGAGATCGTCTCCTATAACCCATTCGACGCCGTGCGGCTCGGGCTGACCGCGCTACCGAACGCGAACGCCGGCGTCTCCGGTGGCCTGCCGACGATCGACGCTGCGCTGAACGTCAGCACGCTCCAAGTCGATTCCGGCACGGCGCAGGCTGGGGGCACCAACACCATCACCCTGCGCTCAGGCGCCTCGGCCACAGACAGCCTGTTCAATGGCGCCGTGGTGACGATTTACGGTGGGACCGGCGCCGGTCAGTCTCGAGTGATCACCGGGTACGTCGGTTCGACCAAGGTGGCCACGGTTGGCCGGAATTGGGTCATTCAGCCCGACAGCACGTCCGTCTACAAGATCCACGGTCTGGCCGTGCCGCGGGTCGACGACAACTTGGCGGTAATAGTCCAGGCGGGTGCCGGCACTGGCCAGCTCGACTTCACCTCCGGCGTGGTCAAGGCGAACGCTACCCAGTGGGCCAGTGGGGCTATTCCGGCGCCGAACGTGACCGGCGTGCCCCTGGTCGACGTCAAGTACTCGCTCGGCACGCTCTCGGCCGGAGCGGCCGGATACTTCGCGCCAGACTGGGGCCACGTCAACGCGCCGACCACGGTGCTGAATCTCTCCGGTACCAACGTGGCAGGGGTCAACTCGCTCGCGAGCGGCACGGACTCGGTCAACACCGTGGCTACGTCTGGCTCGACCCTGACCACCGGCACGACGATCTCCGGCAGCTACGCATCGACGGCTCAGCTCGACGGGACCTACTGGCAGATCGCCGACTCGGCCGGCACGCTCGACATGTACTTCGAGTTCAACGTCGGGACGCTGGGGGTTCCGACCTCGGCGTTCTGGAACGGCGGCCTGACCACCGCCGTGGATTCGCTCAAGGTCTATGCCTACAACTGGGCGGGGTCGTCGTGGGACCAGGTCGGCACGGTCGCCGGCACGTCCAGCCTGATCAGCGCCGCCCAGGAATTCAACTTCACGACGGCGCACGTCGGCACGGGCGGCAACCTCGGCCTCGTTCGTCTGCGCTTCCAGAACACCGGCCTCGTCTCGGCCAACTTCTACACGGACCGAGTGCTCTGCGCCTACACCAACGTGTACGTCTTCCCGACCAACTTTTCGTCTCTGTCGATCGACGGTTCTGGCAGGGTCGACCTCGGCAAGTGGATAGGCTCGGCGCCCGCTGCTCTCGATGGGACCTACGTCAAGGTAGACGTGGAGGACTGGAAGGCGGCCACAGCGCCGGCGATGACCGGCGACGCCTTCGCTCGCCTCGGCGCTCCCGCCGGTGCCTCGGTCTCGGCGGACATTGCAGAGATTGCCGCAGAGACAGATAACATCGCAGCAGTAAAGACTCAGACCGACAAGCTCGTCTTCACCGTGGCCAACCAGATCGATGCCAACCCGCTTTCGATCAATGGCGATGCCACGGCCGCCGCTAACTTGGCCAAGACGACTAGGGCCATAGGCCGCGGAACCGTGACCACCGGTGGATCGACGACTTCTGTGCCGACCTCCGCCTTCGCGCCGGCAGGTGCGATCGCCGATCAGTTCAAGGGTCGCGTCGTGCTCTTCGACGCGAACACGACCACGGCCACCCTGCGAGGCGTCGCATCCGCCATATCGGCGAGCAGCAACGCGGCAAATCCGACGTTCACCGTGGGGGCTCTGCCGGCGACTCCCGCCAGCGGCGACCTCTTCTCGGTGCTCTGATGGCGACCACCCGCCTCGGACCGGGCGGGTATCCGGTAGCCGCCGCTGGGCAGAGCACATCGGTATCTGTCTCCGAGGCGGCATCTGCCGCGGACTCGCCATCGGCGCTGGTCACCTACGTCGGGACGGTCACCGAGACTGGCGCGGCGGCGTCCGCCCAGTCCGCTCTGGTCACATATGTCGGGACGCGCGTCGAGGCGGCCAGCGCATCTGACGCTCCCTCCGGGATGATGGTCACGGCGCGGTCGGCCAATGAGGCGGCCAGTGCGGTCGACCATCCCTCTGGGCTGGCGACCTTCGCGGCCTCCAGGTCCGAGGCCGGCGTGGCTGCGGACTCGCCATCTGTGGCGCTGACGCTCGTGGCGTCGCTGACTGCTCCGGCGGCGGCGGCCGACCATCCGTCTGCTGTATCGACGCTGAACGCCAGCGCCGCGGCGGCTGGCGCGGCGGCCGATGCTCCGTCTGGGGCGTCGACCAGGATAGCCTCACTGACCGAGGTGGCTGCGGCGACCGACTCTCCGTCGCGTACGGTCTCTGAGATCGCGTCCCTCGCCGAGGCCAGCAGTGCGGCGGATCACCCGTCGTCGCTGGCCACCTTCGCGGTCAACTCGACGGGGACCGCGGCGGCCACCGATGCTCTGGCCGCCGTGGCCGCTCGCGTCGGGTCGGTCGCCGAGGCAACATCGGCGGCAGACTCAGCCAGTCGCAGCTCGGCGCCTGGCGGCAGCGTCTTCGAGGCGGCCGGCGCGGTCGACCATCCCGCCGCGACGGCGGTTCGCGTGGTGACGCGGACCGAGTCGACATTGGCGCTCGACGCGCCCTTGGGAGCGAAGGTATCGGGAGCCAGCGTCGCGGAGAGCGCCAGCGCCCAGGACGCTCCCTCCGGGTCGGCGCACAGGTCGGTCAGTGCCTCGGAGGCCGCCAGCGCCGCGGACGCGCCCCGGGGCGGCCTGCACGCGGTCGCTTCTGGGACGGACCACCTGGCCGCCGCGGACGCGCCAGCGGTGACCCTGGCCGCCCTGGCGCGCGTCCTGGAGGCGGCGGACGCGATAGACCTGGCAGCCGCTCAGTACCAGGCGGTCGTCTCGGTGGCGGAGGCCGCGCACGCGACGGAGGTCAACAAAGTCCGCCGTCGCGTCTTTGGGATAAACCCGAGGCCGATGACGGCGCGGGCGGATCGTGATAGTCCATTCGTCGTGGCGGATCGCCGCAGCGCCGCCCTGAGAGCATCTCGCCTGAGCCCATGAAGAGGGAGATCATGATCAAGATCGTCTCAGCGCTGGCCTTGCTGATAGCTCTGACGACGGGTGCCTCTGCGGCGTTCTACGTCTCATCGTCGGGGAACGATGGCAACGTCGGTTCCCGGGCCAGCCCGTTTCTGACGGCGAGCAAGTGCGATGCGGCGATGGTCGCCTCGCCGACGGTCAAGACCTGCTACTTCCTCACCTCGATGACCCTCGCCTCGTGGCCGATCCACGGTAGCGAGACGTGGAGCGGCGATCCCGCTCAGGCCGCCCGCTCGATTGCGCTGACGCTGGCCGTGGCGAACGTCGGCTGCGCCGGTTGCTCGAACGTCGTCATAACCGACCTGATCATTAGTAGCGGGTCGTTGGGCGGCAACAGCAACATGTTCAACTTCTCCGCAACCAGCGGCGTCCACATCGAACTCGACACCGTCAACATTACATCGGCGGTTCAGGCGATCAGTGCCTTCAACAACGACTCGTTCTACGTTCGAGGGAACACGTTCAACGGCAGCACGACGAATGCTCTCGATGTGATCTCCGTTCCGATCAACGACCACGTCAGCCACTCCAGCATCTACATCACGGACAACGTATTCGATGGCTGCGATCGGATGTGCCTGGAGATGCAGAATCAGACCGACGTGATCGTGACTAACTTCCACGTCGATCGAAACTGGTTCTTCAACTTCGAGGGCGCCCACAACACCTGTGCCCCCGGCGCCCCCACCTACATGGCCGCGAGCATCGTCTATGGCAACGCGGCCGGGAACAACGGCAACACGTTCTGGGGCAACGTAATGACCACGCCCATGAACGCCAACACCTGCATCATCGGACTGGAGATGACGACCGGCGGCACGTCGATCGAGGAAAATACGTTCAACGGCCAGAGCTACATGGTCGAGATCGCAGGCGCGTCGGGAACCGAGTTCGAGAACAACACCTTCAATATGCCGATCACCAACACGGTTGCCACCAGCCCGCACATCCAGAGCTGGAGCCAAGATGGCGGCTTCGTCAATCCCGTAGCCTTCTGGATCGGAACCAACACGATCGTGGGCGTCAGCACCAATAGCGTCACCGGTTGCCTCAGCGGAGCCGGAAACCCTCCGGGTTATTGCGGCCTGAGTTCGGGCAACGTCTTTCCGCCAAAGCCTCCCGTCTATTCTCCCAGCCCAGCCTTTCCGTGAGGATGGTTCGATGCCGTTCCAGTGGGACCCAGTAAAGATCGGCGGCGGCGGCCTGACGTCGGGCATCCAGGTCCACGCCGATGGCACGCGCATCTGCAAGACGGACGGGACCGGTTGCTATAAGTGGGACGGCAGCGAGTGGGTCTACCTCCCGACCAACTCCGCCATGCCGCCGGCCTACACCGGGATCAACCCGAGTTCCGGCTATGGCATGTCGACCGGCTGCTACGAGTTCGTCGTGGCGCCGTCGAACTCGTCGCGGATGTGGCTGGCGTATCTTAACAACGTCTTTACGTCGGTCGACGGCGGCGCCAACTGGACGGACACCTTCTTCCGGCAGTTCGCCGGGTTCACCTACCCCGGTGGCGGGGCGGGATGGGCCGCGGGAGTATCCGGCAACACCCGGTTTGACCAGCGCAAGATGGCGGTCGATCCGGCCAACGAGGCGGTCTGCTTCCTGGGTTCCGCAGTAGACAGCCTCGGGGCTGGGACCGGCGTCTACTACACCCTGGATGGAGGGGGCCACTGGAACTTGGTTCCGGCGACGCAGATTCCCGTGCCGATCGCGGACGCCTCCAGCAAGGGGACGTACCTGATCGCCTTCGACTCGACCCAGGGAACTTCCGGCGGTCGAAGCAACGGCATCTTCGTCTTCGTCTATGGCCATGGCCTCTACCGCTCGACGAACGGTGGATCATCCTGGGCTCAGGTCGGCGCGGGCAGTGGCCCCACGAAGTGCCGGGCGATGACGTGTGATCTCCGCGGCAGGGTCTGGGTCGCCGTGGGTCCTCCCGCGGCCAACGCCGGGTGGCTGTGGAACGGATCCGCCTGGATCCAGGAGTTCACCGGCAGCACCACCGTCACCGCCGTCGACGTCAAGCCCGGGGCGAGCGCCGGCCTCGATACGATCGTATTTCTTCAGATCGATGGCAACATTCACTGGAGCACGAACGGGGGGGCCAACTGGACCGCCAGCGGCGGCGTCAATCTGTCCGTCAGCCCCGGCGATCCGTCGTGGCTGGCGAACAGCGGTTTCCTCACCGCCACCTCCCTGTCCCACGATCCGATCACCGATAGGTGGTACGCCGGCAACGGGGTCGGCGTCGCCTACGTCCCCGCCCTGGCGTCGCCCGTGCATCACGTGTTCGAGACGCGGGGCATCGAGGACCTCGACGGGTGGTGGGTCACGTTCCCGCCCGGCGGCGCTCTTTCCGTGTCCATGGAGGACCGGTCGGTCGCCCGCGTTCCCGACCCAACGTTCTTCGCCAGCGGCTTCCTGCCGCCGACGGCTAGCGGCGTCATCACGTGGGGCTATCACGTCGCCTACGACCCGACCAATCCCCGAAAGATGGTCGCCATCACTCAGCACCTCATGGATGCCACCGACCTGTCGGGGTACTCGACCGACGGAGGCATCAGCTACTCGTCGTTTGCCTCTCATCCGACGCCGTTCCAGCGCGGCGGGTCGATGGCGGTGGTCGGCAACGTCATCTTCTGGTCTCCTGGCGATCCGTCGGGCGTCGCTCGAGTGTCGACCGACAACGGCGGCACGTGGAACCCAGCCGCGGTCGGCAGTATTCCGATCACCGGCCAGACCGACTACGGGTGGGCGAACGGATCGTTTACCAATCGCCACGTGGCCTGCGCCGACGACGGGGGGAACTTCTACATCCACAACGGTGGCAACAGCGCCGCCGACACCGTCCACTCCGGCGTCTACTGGTCACCGAGCGGGTTGAATGGGACCTGGACCCAGATATTCAAGGGGTTCCTGACGGGCAGTCGCCTCGGAGACTATGCCTCCGGGAATCGCCTCCAGTGCGTGCCCGGGCAGGTCGGCCATGTCTGGTTCTCTAGCTCCGGCAACGGCATGTGGCGGTGCCTGACGGCGACCGCCGGAGGTATCCAGACCTGGCAGCACGACGCTCGCTGGACCCAGGTCAAGGCCATGGGCTGGGGCAAGTCGGTAACCGGGCGCTCGTATCCCTCGATGTTCGCCGTGGGCACCTACAATGGCGTCTACGGCATCTACCGGGCCGATGACGCAGACGCAGCTACCGTCGGAGCCATCGTCTGGAACTACCTGACTACCTGGCCGCTCGACATGAGCTACCTGGTGAACGTGATCGGCGGCGATCCGGTCAATCCCGGGTGGTTCTACACCGACACCACGAACGCTGGCTTCGCCTACTGGCACGACACGGGAAACACCGCTGCCGGGTCGGTGACGGAGTCAGGGTCGGCGGCCTCGACGGCCTCTGGTCACCTCCACTCCGTGGGTTCCGTGACGGAGATCGCGTCGGCATCCTCCTCGGCGTCCGTGATCGTCAACAGCAACTCGGTGTCTCTAACCGAGGCTGCCGCAGCCACCTCGACCGCGTCCGCGTCCGTCCACGCGACTCGCTCCCGGTCTGAGGCAGCTGCGGCAGCGTCGTCAGCATCGATCTCCGTCCACGCCGTCGCCTCCAGGACGGAGCGGGCTGCCGCGTTTGACTATCCCAGCCAGAGCGCCTCTCCTCCGATCGCGGTCACGGCCAGGGATCGCGGATTCGCCGCCGATGCCCCATCGGTCACGGCGATCATGGTGGCCTCTGCGTCAGCTACTGCCGCGGCAGCGGACGCTCCGTTCGTGGTCCCGCCATTTCAGGTGTCGGCGTCAGATGTCATCTTCGCAATCGACGCGCCCATGGTCGCGGCGATCAGGGTGGCATCCGCCTCGGCCATCGCCCATGCCATCGATGCATCCTCCATGACGGCGATCATGGTGGCCTCTGCCTCGGACGCCCTGGCTGCGGCGGATCATCCTGGTCTCCCATCGCCGATCGCGGTGACGGCATCGGACGGCCTCACGGCCCTCGATGCTCCGTTCTTCGTCTCCGACATCTTGGTGAGCGCCTCGGACGCGCTGACGGCCACTGACATGCCGTTCATTCTCAACCTGCCCGGGGTGAGTCCGAAGGGACCGGTGCTGCGGGCCGATAGGCGGTCACCGACGATCCACATCGAGCTTCCGAGGAGCGCGTTCTTTTGACCATCATCCAGGACTTCTCCGTTCCGGCCAGCAACGATATGGACGTGACCTTCATCCTTGATCCGGCGGATGGAATCTCCCTGACCGACGCCCAGGTCCTGTGGAGTGCCTACGGCGCGTCCTTCGCCGCGCCGGTTCCCTTGCCCGTCTTGATCGTCAAGGACAGCAACGTGATCGGCCCGGACGGGACCGAGATAACCATCGTGGAGTCGCCGGAGACGTTCGTCGTCCACCTCTTCTCGGATGACACCGCACTCGCTCCTGGCAACTACTATCACGAGGCCGAGGTGATCGACGCCTCCGGCAACCACGCCACGGTCTGCCAGGGATCGATGACCGTTACCTTAGCCTTGGTGTCCTGATGACCCTCCCTCATGCGATAAGCGCGACGTCCGTCAAGATGCGCTTCCCGGTCTTCCGCGACACGCCGGACGCGCTGGTCGAGTTCGCCTTGGAGGAGGCTGACGTCCAGTGCGACCCGACGCAGCTAGGCAGCTACTACCTGCCGTGCCTCCTCTACCTGACGGCTCACATCATGACGCGGGCGCTCCAGACCCTGGAGGGCGGCGTCGGCATGCCCCTGAGGTCCGTCTCCGTCGGCGGGGAGATAACCTACTCCTACGAGACGCCGGACCAGCCGAAGCTGTCCGACCCGAGCGACCTGACGACGACTTCCTTCGGGACGCGGTTCCTCGAGTTCGTGACGCTCACGGTTCCGGCGGTAGCGATAATCTGAGGAGATAGGTCAATGGCTTTGACTGGCAACGAAGAGGTCCCGATCTTTGGCGGCATCGGGCCGCTGGCCAACGACTTGGTCAGGCGCGTGACGACGCAGGCGATCGCGGATGACGGCGGGATCGACGAGGTGCCGGTATTCTCCGGTCCTGGACCACTTGCGTCGCCCGATGCCGAGCGGATGACATTGACCGAGATTGCTGCCGGTGGGACGGCCGAGGTGCCGCTCTTCGATGGGAGTGGACCGCTGGCCGCGCCGAGCCTTGTCCGGCGGGCGACGGCGACGGAGATCAAGGCTCTGGCGGGGGGCGGCGCCTACCATGCCAAGGCGGTGCATTTCGATAGCAGCAGCGGAACAAGACTGATAATCGGAGCGGCCGGGGCCGACGCGGCGAAGGTGCTGTATTCTCTGTGGGTGGCGAATGCGACGTTGCCGCCGGATCCGGGTGTGAATGACATAATTTTTCTCACTTCATACCCGAACAATAATTTTGAGACCGATACGCAACAGACGCTAGGGCCGGGGTTTGTCGCGTCGGCCTTGCAAATCCAGCTCAATAATCAGTTCTATTCAACATCGAACAGCTTCTTCCCCTTAACGGGGTGGACGAACATAATCTTTTCTTATGATGCGGCGGCTGGAACAGCGCAGTGCTACGTCAACGGAGCGGGCCTGGACTTCTACACAACGGTCCAGGGAACACAGGGGCCGACCGGAACAATAACCGGGCTGCGGAACCTGAGCGTGGGCTTCGGTGTCGAGAATAGCATTCGCTTCGGCGATGATGGATATACTGGCGACAACGGATATTTTGACTGCGCCGATGTTCAGTTTTGGAACGGTGTCTCGACCGACCTTCGCGTGGCTGGAAATCTGGCCAAGTTCATCAGCGGCGGGAAACCCGTCAATCCGTCCGTCGCGGCGGCCGCGTTCGGTCGACAGACCATCTTGTACTCTGGAGATCACGCGTCCTTCCCGATAAATCAGGGCACGCTCGGAGCGGCTACCATCACCGGGCCGCCCCTCACAGATGCTCCTTCGAGCCCGAGCGATTGACCGAATGGCCTCCGTCATCCTCCCGCCGCCGCGTGGCGCCCCTCTCTTCGCCTGGGGGACGGTCGCGCGCCAGGCAGCCATGCTGATCTCCCGGCACGGCCAGCAGTGCGTCCTCCGGCGGGCGTCCGGCGACCGCTGGGTTCGCGCCTTCATTCGCCGCTTCACGCAGCGGGAGATGATGGGCGGCCTCGTCGATCCGCTCGTCCGCTACGCCCTGATCGCCGTGCCGATCATTCCGCCGCCGGACCACCAGCAGGATCGGCTGGTTACCTACGTCCAGCCGCTCGGCAACCCGCCCGTCGAGCTCGAGGTCCTTCGCATCTTGACCAACCCGGAGCGGATCGAGCCGGCCGGGACCATCGCTTTCTGGAAGCTGACGGTGAGGAGATAATCCATGACCACTTTGACCGGCACCGAGGAAGTTGCCCTGTTCACGGGCGTCGGTCCGCTCGCCGCCCTGGAAGGGGGACGGACGACGGCGCAGGCCATCGCGAACCTCGGCGGTGGCGGAGGAGGGGGTCTGGTTCTGATTTCTTCGGGAATCATCTCATCTCCCGTATCGTTCTTGGACGTCGTCTTGCAGTGTTACGGCAATGGACACACGCCGCCCACCGATGGGTCGCACTTGACGGCAGGTTCTTGGTTGCTGTTTGGCATCCCGGGCGTCTCGTGATCATCGGCACCCGCGAGGAGATACTGGAGCGGATCGTCGCCGTCCTCGGTGCCGTCCCCGGCGTCGCCATCTCGGCGCGCAACCGGGCAGATCTCGCCGACACGACCTTGGCCGACGCCTTCCCGGCGGTGATCGTCCTCGACGGCGCGGAGGACATGGTCCAGCAGATCGTGCCGAATAAGACGGTGCGGATGCCCCCAGCGATCATGCGGCTGAGGCCCGAGATATTCGTCATCTTGCCCCAGCGGGACGACGCGACCAACCAGACCCTCGGCGGCGTCGACCAGCCGATCGGGCCCGACCTCTCCGCCTTCCGCGACTCCTGCCTCGCCGCCCTGATCAACGACGCGGTGCTCTGCGGCAACGGGCGCGATGTCCAAGGTCTCCTGACCACCTCCGGTCAGATAGTGTATCGTGGATGCTCGACAGACATGGCGTCGGGGCGGACGCTGTGGGGCCAGCTCCAGCTGTTCATCGACTTCCACTATGTGTGGGTCCCGCCTAGAGCCTGACAAAGGAGAGAACACTCGATGCCTACCCTTCCCCCAAACCTGACGTCGCCGAACATCGGCAACTTGGTCGTCGGCCGCGGCTACCTGTCTATGAAGCTCATCGGCGAGAGCAGCTTCCAAGACATGGGAAACGCCACGCGCCTGACCCTCCAGGTAAATCCGACTCGCCTGGACCACTACTCCTCGCGCATCGGCGTACGGAGGAAGGACCTCACCGTGGTCACCCAGCTCGACGCCAAGATGACGATGACGCTGGAGGAGGCCACGGTGCGGAACATGCAGCTGATGGTCCTGGGCCTGGGTCAGGAGTCGGCGGCGGACAGCATCCAGCTGATGGAGGAGCCGCTGTTCTACGCGGCGATCAACTTCACGGCGACCAACGTGGTCGGTCCGCGCTGGAACGTGGTCCTCCCGAACGTGCTCCTCACCCCGACGAACGCCTTCATGCTCATCGCCGAGGGCAGCGGAACCTGGGCGTCGATGGAGATCGAGGGCGATATCCAGTTCGACCAGGTCAGCCAGGGGTTCGGTTGGATGTGGACGGACGACTTCGTCCCGGCGCACTGACGAGGAAAACGAAGAGAGGCGCGTATGACCGAACAAGAAATCAGGGCGCGGTGGTCCCGCGTTCGTTCCATTCTGATCAAGGCCGTTCGCGAGGACGAGGAACCCTCCAAGGAGGACAAGGTCGAGTTGATCGATTCTGGCCTTCTTCTGTTGGAACAGTTATCCATTGATCTTCACGACGTCTCCGTGGGGAGGGTATGATGGCCGAGCCGATCTCCCTGTTCGACCTGCGGCGAAAGAAGAAGACCGTCGAGCTGAACGGCGGCGACCAGACGGTCGTCGTCACCGGCCTGACCGCCCGCCAGGTCTGCGACCACCTAGAGCGTTTCCCGGCCCTCGCCTCGCTGTCGATCGGTGGGGCGATGACGCCGATGGAGGCGATCAAGGCCGTTCCGGGCGTCACGGCGGCGTGGGTGGCCTCCGCCCTCGGCCATCATGGAGACACCGCTGCGGAGGCCGCTGCGGAGGAGAACCTGTCGATTGAGGACACGGCCTTCATTATCCAGGAGTCGATGCCCCTGACCTTCTCGCGGGGCTTTGGCCCTTTCGTCGAGCGGCTGGGGGCGGTCATGGGCAGCCTCACCGCTGGTCCTGGAAGGGCGCCGGCTACGAGGTCGCCTATGCCCTCGCCGCCGCAGGGGGCCCTCTCGACGACGGAGCCTGGGACCTCACCCCAAGACAACTCGCCGCAATGATGTTTCTCTCGGAGCGGAGAAGGCTGACATCTGTCCACGACGATATATCCTCCGTCGCCCTTGGTGCCCGCGGTAAGCCTGACGCCTTGCGGGAGCGTCTTGATGAACTGGAGAAATTGCTATGACGGCCATCACTCAGTTCGACCTGCTCGATCCCGCCTCCCTTGCCAGGAAGGTTAACGCCGCTCACGGCGCCAACACCGTCGACTACTTCGGTCTCTTGGACCCGGCGCGGGGTGCCCATCAGATGAACGTCGCCGCCGGCTCGACCGTGTTCCACGCGCCGCCCGGCAAGGGCTGGTACGACCCGGGCTGGAGCCCCGCGGCCCTGACCACGGCGCTCGGAACGTAGCATGCGGGTCCGCGCCTACGTCGACGACGCCAGGGTCGGCGCGCTCTTCCAGCGTTCCTCTCAGAGGTTAGAGCGGGCGGGGCGCGACGCGATCCGCTGGTCGGCCAACGAGGTGGCGGAGGAGATCCTCCGTGTCGGCCGCCTTGACATCCAGGGAGCCGGCAACTTCGGGACGCGGTGGACGGAGGGCTTGGAGGCCGGCGTCACGGTCACGGAGGGCGGCGGCAACGTCCGGATCAATGTCACTCATAGTGTCGGGTATTGGGGCATTTTCGAGCATGGAGCCGTTATTCATGGTCGCCCCTTACTGTGGCTGCCTCTTTCATTCGCGAATATCCCCCAGGGAGTGAGTGCTCGCGACTTCGGCCCATTGTTCCGAGTAGATCGCAAATCAGGTGCCGCACCTCTGCTCCTGTCATTTGCTGACCGCCAAGCGAAGTATGTGGGAAAATCGCAGGTCACTATCCCGAAAAAATTCCACCTGACAGAGATAGCAAAACGAGCGGCCGCAAGGCTACCATTGCTCTGGAAGGCGCGGCTGAAGGAAGAGGGATTGAAATGATTAATGATTGGCGCTGGCGGCTACTGCATCCACGGTGGTGGCAGCTATACTTTTCCCACGGCGTTTTGATCGGGTCCTTCGGCAGGAGGGGCGGCTATCGGCATTCCATACGGCTGTTCCCTCCTCGATGGGGACGAAGATAGATGAGCTCCGGCGGCATGGACGAGGTCTTCAACGTCGGCTTGAGGCTCGACTCCTCCGGCGTGCGGGCGGAGGGCGAGGCGGCCGGGCGCCATGCCAAGGAGGGGTTCGAGTCCGGCTTCGGCCGGGCCGGGGCGGCTCTCCTGGAGCCGTTCGGCATCAACCTGGAGAAGATCAAGACTCAGGTCGAGGCCATCGGCAGAGGTGGTGGTGGTCTATCCATCCTGACCCGCAACTTCGGTGAGATGGCCGTCGCCGTGACCGGTGGCCTCATCGCGTTCCAGGGCCTGGAGTCGACCATCGAGCGGGTGACCGAGGCCGGCCACAAGTTCCAGGAGATGTGGGACGGCATCCGCGAGTCCGGCGTCGGCGCGGATACGTTCCAGGCCCTCCAGGACTCGGCAGCCAAGGCTGGCGTCTCTGTGGATGCCATCGGTCCGGCTCTTCAGCGGTTCCAGATGAATCTCAGCCGCATGGCCCTCGGTCAGGGGACGCCTCTGGAACGGACCATGCTCAACCTCGGTCAGGGCGGCATTCTCCAGCAGATGCTCGGCACGCAGGACGCCGGCAAGCAGTTGGAGCTGTTTCAGCGCGCTCTTCAGGGTACTTCCACGGAGGGCGAGAAGCTCAACTTGGTCATGCAGGCGTTCCGCTCCCGGGAGATGCTCCGCGTCTTCGATGAGACCGGCGGCAGCATTCAGAAGGTGGTCGCTCATCTCCGCGAGATGGGGGCGCTCCAGTCGCCGCAGTTCATAAAGGACGCGGCGGAGGCCCACGCCCAATTCGAGGAATTGTCCCACGTCGTCGGCGTCAAGCTGGAGGCGGCGCTGGTCAAGTTGGAGCCGGTGCTCACTGCCATCCTCGGCTTCGTCAATGCCATAGCCAGCGGCTTCGGCGCCATCGTCGGCGGGATAGAGAGCGCGGCGAAGTGGGCTGGTCTTTCCGGGGGAGAGAAGGCTTCGGAAGGGACTGCGGCGACGGGGCCGGTGGTCACGTCTCCCTTCCCCGGCGTTCGCGTGACCCAGTACGCTCCCGGCCTGTCCGTGACCCGGCCATTCTCCCTGCCGATCCTGCGCGGAGGCGGAGGCGGAGGCGGGATGGGAATGGGGGCCAGCGGAGGAGCAGAAGGATCGGTGTTTCCGAACAATATCAGGTCCGTGCTCGATGCTTCCGGCAATCCCGTCGCTCCCATGTTCTCCGGCCTTCCCAACACGAGCACGATGGATCTCAACAATCGCACCCTCTCCGTAGAATCTCCATTGAACAAGATCGAGGAGAACACGAGGAGGACGGCGGATAACACGGCGAAGCCCGGGCCGACGATAGGTTTCACCGGAACTGCTCTTCCGACGACGCCCGGAGCGATAGGGCGTCCGGTGTTCTCGCCTCTGGTGCCAGGAGAGGTAGGGGCACAGGATGTTGGTGGTTTCGGTCTGCGCCGTCCGGCTCCAGGAGAGGGCGCGCTGGATATTCCGCCCACCTGGGGGCTGTCGACCATCAACCTCAGAGGAGGGGCCGCGGCGGCCGGCGGCATTGGCCTCGATCCGTCTTTTAAAGTGACGAAGGCGCTGAACGATCTCGCCGATGCCATCGTGGTCGGGAAGGAAAAGGTGCTCGGCGCGGCGCAACAGGAACCCCGTCAGTATTTTGGGCAGCTGGCGCCCTGGCAGAAGGCCCGTGGCGGCGCGATCGACGGCCCCGGCACGGAGACCTCGGACTCCATCCCGGCGATGCTATCCCGCGGCGAGTACGTGATTCGTGCTCACGCCGTGCGCCAAGTCGGTCTGCCGTTCCTCGACGCGCTCAACAGAGAGCCGCACCGGACGCTGAGCGGCGCCCTCAACCTGGAGGCCGGCTACAATCACGGCGGCCTGATTCCCGGGTTCGCCGGGGGCGGCTCGGCCCCGTCCCAGGGCGATCCGGTCTGGGCGAAGGTCTACGAGGAGTTGCCGAAGCTGGGCGCCCACTGGAGCCGAAGATGGAGTGCCTGGGAGTGGGGCGCCAGTGCTCCGCTCGGGGAGTTGCGGCACAGTCGCGTGTCCAACGGATTTCTGATCCGCCTTCACGACGAGGTCCTCGGCGGAGGCAAGTCGGATTCCTCGAGGATTCGACAGATAAACATGGACAGGGCCGCGGTGCAGGCGCGGCACACCACCGATCCATCGCAGCTGGCGATGTTGAAGAAGGGTTATACTCGTGACGAGGTTGGCCATTGGTACGATCCCGAGGGTCGGCTGGTTCCTGCCAATCTCGTCTCCATGAACTACATGGTGAGGCCGGACATCTACGAAGGTGGCGGATCCGGAGTCGGCGGTGACAGTGGTCCCGGGTTTCGTCTCGGCGGACTTGTCCGCGGCCTCGCCAGAGGCGGACTGATCACGCTGCCTGGCGGACCGACGCTGGGGAACGTTCCGGCGGCCGCGGGGACTTCCCCAGGGCTCTTGGCAGCCACGGCAGCCCTCCGCGAGGCTGCTATCGGTGGCGGTGACATCATGGGCGCCCTCAGGGCCGTCGGCGCGGCCGACGTGCCCAACTTCAACCTATCTGGAATCCAGCTCTCCACGCAGGCTCTGAGGAACACGGCGGAGTGGTCACGGATCGGGCCGAGCATGCTCCAGGGCGTCAACCGCCTCGGCGGCGGGGAGGGCGGCGCCCTCGGTAGCGCCGGCACTCACACGCTCGACATACGGACCAACGCCGGGACCTTCTCGACCTGGACCGACAACCCGACGATAGAGGCGATTCGCTCCTCCTCGATCGGCGAGCAGCTCTACTCTACCGGCGCGCGACCGAGCTGGTTTTCATAAAGGAGGAAGGTTATGAGGAAGTGGCGCTCGCACAAGATAGTCGAGGCCGAGCCGATCAAGAGCTTGTGGCCGGATCGGATGCAGGACACGACGAAGTACACGGTGGAGTTCGAGGACGGCTCGCAGATCGAGGTCAAGCCAGACGTGTTCAAGCGGGCGCATCCGAAGATCGGTGACTATCTCGTCCGTTACGAGGATGGTTACGTGTCCTGGTCGCCGAAGAAGACGTTCGAGAAAGGCTACGACGAGATCGCCTGATGCCAGGTCCATCCCTGACCCTCCTCGACGGCACCCTCCTCGTCCTGACGCCTCTCTCCGGCCAGGCGACGGTCATCCTGACGCCCTACGCGGCGCGGGGGCTGACCCAGACCCTCGACCTGGTCACCAACGCCCAGTGGACGCGGCGGGACGTCAATGGATTTTTGAGGTCGGTGGCAGATGACAGATTTCGGAAGTATAGATCGGTGATCAGCTGCCGGGATGGCGAGATGCCGGCGATCGACGGGACTTGGATCGGAGAGATCGTCGACGTGTCCT
>Ga0210408_10000529_pt1 | contig 48165 bp, 43 predicted proteins | sample IncBWH4MmetaG_FD_155471 | JGI IMG/M metagenome (GOLD analysis project Ga0210408, IMG submission 155471) | Forest soil microbial communities from Barre Woods Harvard Forest LTER site, Petersham, Massachusetts, United States - Inc-BW-H-4-M | ecosystem: Environmental > Terrestrial > Soil >...
TCGAATTAGGAGGCCCCCAGCCGCAGACACGGCTTATAAATCGCCCATCACGGGTAAGTCAAGAAGTTTCGCGGTGGGTGAGAGCATCGGAAGATCGCATATTTCATTTTTTGCACAGACGCATTTGCAAAAACGTTCCAGCGAAGTTCCGGCCTACCAGAAGAGAATGCTGGGAAAGGAGAAACACTGCAAAGGTAACCGCTCTCACGCACGCGCCGACCATTCCGAATCGAAGCGAGCGCGGTCGTAAAAGGATTTCTGTGTGCCGACTCCGGTCGTCGATAATCCGGCATACAAATTCGCGCGCCGCACCGCTTCTTTCTCCGGCACACCTTCCCCAAGAAAAACGGCGAAGCTCCCGATGAAGGCGTCTCCTGCGCCGGTGCTGTCGATGCTCTCGACGGCAAACGGCGGGACATGCTCGGTCCCATCGGGAGTTGCCAACAAAGATCCGTTTGCGCCCAGGGTGATGATGACGCGTCGTATCCCGTCCGCAACAAGTTTCACGGCGCACTTCTTCGCGGCTTCCACCGTTTTCACCGCCATCCCTGTGATGGATTCAGCCTCGCTCTCGTTGGGAACGAAGTAGTCCAAATCCTTGAGTGCTGCCATATCGACGGCCTGTGCCGGAGCGGGATTCAGGATGCAGCGGATTCGATGTTGGCGCGCAAAATTGATCGTGTAATAAACCGTCTCCAGCGGAATCTCGAACTGCAGCACGATGCAGTCAACAGACTTCAACATGTCGGCGGCACCATCCACATCGGCGGGCTTGATCGCGTCGTTAGCGCCTTTCACGACCAGAATCCGATTCTGTCCGTTGGGCTCGACGAAAATAGGAGCGACTCCGCTCGAAAGTCCCTCGACCTGCTTCACATAAGTAGGATCAATTCCCAGCTTGCGAAAGTTCTCAATCGTGGCCGGCCCGAACAAATCGCTGCCCACACGCGCGACCATGAACACATCGGCCCCGCAGAGTCGCGCTGCCACGGCCTGATTGGCACCCTTGCCGCCAAATCCCAGATCGAACTTCTGCCCGAAGATGGTTTCTCCAGGTTTTGGAAATCGATCTGCGAAGGTTGTCAGGTCGATGTTTGCACTGCCTACTACTGCGATGCGAGGCCGCTTTGCCATCATCGTCTCGTTTCTCCGGATCTGGGGAAAGGCCGAGTCTATGTAGCGCAGGGTGGACGTGTCAACGCGAGCCGCTCGAGGCAGCGCGAAGACGAACGCACTTGTGGCTCCAACCCAAGAAGAGTACAGTTACTCGTTTTCCAGGGGGGAAACGCATGTTCACGCCACAAAGCCTCACCATTGCGCTGCTGATGATGATTACCAGTGCCATCTGCTGGGGTTCGTGGGCAAATACCTTCAAGGGAGTCAAGAACTACCGTTTCGAACTTTTTTATTGGGATTACGCCATCGGAATTTTTCTGATTTCTCTGGTGCTTGCGCTCACGATGGGCAGCACCGGACAAGATTCCTCCAGCTTCCTGGAGAATGTTCGCGCGGCCGACCCTTCGAACATCGTCTCTACCCTGGTCGGTGGTGCGATTTTCAATCTCGCCAATCTGCTCCTGGTCGCTGCGATCGATATGGCGGGCCTCGCTGTTGCTTTTCCCGTCTCGATCGGAATCGCCCTCGTGGTGGGAGTGGTGTTGAACTACATACTGCAACCCAAGGGCAGCGCCCTGTTGCTGATGGCGGGTGTGGCGTGCGCCCTGATCGCCGTGATTCTCGACGGCAAGGCTTACGGAAATCTCTCGCGCACCGGACGGGGAGCTTCTCGCAAAAGCATCATTCTTTGCGTGATCTCAGGAACGCTGATGGGCCTCTGGAGCCCTTTCATGACTTATGCCATGACGCGTGGCGACCATCCTCTGACCCCATATAGCGCGGCAGTATTTCTCACCTTGGGGGCGCTGCTCTCTTGTTTCATCTGGAATGTCTATTTCATGAAGAATCCACTGGTCGGAGAACCAGTCAGTTTCAGTGGATTTTTCAGCGGGCCGCCTTCCGGCCACCTGCTCGGATTGTTGGGCGGTTGCGTCTGGGGACTCGGAACTGTCTTCAATCTCACCGCGGGGAAACTTACCGGCCAAGCGATTTCCTACGCGATTGGGCAATCTGCGCCAATGGTCGCCGCCCTGTGGGGAGTTCTCGCGTGGAAAGAATTCGCCGGGTCCGGGTCACGCGCAAAAGTTTATCTCGCGTTGATGTTCGTCTTTTATGCTTTTGCGATTCTGCTGGTCGCGCGCGCGAACGGCTGAGGGAACACCTGCGTCACCATCCCAACACTCAAGGCTCCGCTTTGCTAGGTTGCTTATCCCGGGCAAGGTGTTTGCCTGCTACTCCCCTCTGATCCGGCTGATGAACAACTGCAGGAAACGGTCCGCATCTGATGCGAGGCATACTTTCGCATTCGGTTTCAGCTCGACGACTCCCTCGATTTCGTAATGATCCCCACGCAGCACGTTGTTTTCGTTGGAACCCATCCGGTTCGCCACCGTTTCACCACGCGTGAACTCTCCCTTCGTCTCCACATCGACGTGCACCTCCTTGAGCGTTACGAGCGTCGGATCGATCACAGTGGCGACAGCCAGGGGATCGTACATGGCCGCACCGGAATATCCGCTCTTTTCCGAGCGCGTGACGTAAAAATCGGCAAGCTTGGAGATGAAGTCGCTCTCCGGCCCGTGCAATGACTGAAGCTGTGCAAGATGCTTGCGGGTCATCAGGGTCCGCTCGCCGACATCCGAACCGATCATGGTCACGATCCATCCAGCGTTAAAGACGATCGACGCCGCTTCGGGGTCGCCATATATGTTGGCTTCTGCCGCACCGTTGACGTTTCCTCCAGTGATCGATCCGCCCATGATCACAATGTCTTTTACTAGCGGGACAATCGATGGATCCGTCGAGACCGCCAGAGCAATGTTCGTAAGTGGACCGACCGGAATCAGCGTGATCTCGTGAGGGTACTTATGAACCATTTCGATGATGAGATCGGGGCCGAAGCGTGAATCCGCCTTGCATTTCGATGGAGGCAGTTCCACACCGGCTAGGCCGTTCTTGCCATGCCAGAACTGAGCGGTGATAAGTTTCTGGTTCAGTGGGTGCTGGGCTCCGCCCGCGACGGGCAAATCACAACGGCCTGCGAGCGATGCCAATTTCAATGCATTTTCAAGTCCCTGCGACGCCTCGACATTTCCTGGGACTACCGTAAGAGCTTCGACCTTCAATTCCGGCGAATTCAGCGCCAGCAGGATCGCCATCGCATCATCGATGCCCGGGTCGGTATCAATGATGACTCGCTGAGGGGGCTGGGCAATGGCATGTACGAAAGAGCAGACGAGCACAAAAAGAATCGACAGCGAACCGCATCGCTTCACGTAGAACGATCCTCGGTTTGGATTTGGAGCACACGAATTTTACAGCAGCATGCCGGCAATGGAGGCCGACATGAGATTCGCCATCGTGCCGGCGAGCATGGCGCGAACCCCCAACCGCGCCAATTCACCTCTTTTGTTCGGAGCCAGCGCCCCGATGCCGCCGATTTGAATTCCGATAGAACTGAGATTAGCAAAACCGCAGAGCGCGAAGGTTGCGATTGTAAACGAGCGCGGATCGAGTGCTTTCTGGGCCGCTCCCAGCATCTTGTAAGCCACCAGTTCATTAGCCACCATGCGTGTACCGAGAAAAGAGCCGATGGTGGAGCAGTCCTGACGCGGGACCCCAATCAGCCATGCGATAGGAGCAAAGATCACTCCAAGGACCTTTTCTAGGCTTTCGGGAAACCACCCAATCCAGTGGTGAATGCCGCCGAAGATCCCGTCCACGAGCGCAATTAGCGCGAGGAACGAGATAAGCATCGCTGCGATGTTTAGCGCGAGGTGCAGGCCATCGGTGGTACCGCGCGCGATCGCGCCGATGAGGTTTTCTTTCTTCTCAGCCTCTTCCTCCTCCGCGCTCATTACAACTCTGCCTGCCGTCTTCGCTTGCTCGGTTTCCGGTACAAGCATTTTCGCCATGACCAGCGTTCCGGGAGCTGTCATGATGACAGCGCTGAGCAAGTGCCCGGCGTCGATACCGTAGCCGATATAGGCCGCCATGATTCCCCCGGAAACGTGGGCCATGCCGCTAGTCATCACCGTCATTAATTCGGATCGGGTGAGATCTGGCAGGAATGGACGGATCGTTAACGGGGCTTCCGTCTGCCCCATAAAAATACTGGCAGCAACATTGAGAGACTCTGCGCCGCTGGCACCCATCACTCGAGTCATTACCCAGGCGAAAACCCGAATGATGATCTGCATGATCCCTAGGTGGTAGAGCACGGCAAAGAAGGCGGCAATGAAAATGACGGTAGGCAGGACCCCAAAGGCGAAGTATCCCAGTTGCGATCCTTGGTTGGCGAGATCTCCGAAAACGAAATGTGATCCCGCATAGGAGTAGCCCAATAGACGAGTCACCGCCTCCTTGGCCACTTGGAACGCTTTCTGGCCGGGCGGAAATCTGAGCACAAAAACTGCAAACGCAAACTGCAGCCCCAGCCCCCACGCCACCGTTTTGAGGCGAATCGCCCGGCGGTTCGTGGAAAAGGCGAAGGCCAAACCGAGCATCGTTAACAGGCCGAGAATCCCGGTGTATCGTCCCATCAGTGTTTTTCTCCGGACTTCTGGATGACTCGGTGGATCAGCGGCCGCTTTGCCGGTGCTGCATCCGCGATCTGAATACTGTCGGCAATCAGCAAACGGGCTTGCTCCGCACGCGCTTCCGAATTGTAGTAAACCGTCGCGAGCGGTTCCTGGGATTCCACTCGTTCTCCAACTTTCTTGTGCAGAACAATGCCCACCGCCGGATCTACTGAATCATCCTTCCGCTCCCGCCCGCCACCGAGAATCACGCAGGCGATGCCGATGTGTTCGCACTGCATAGAGGTAATGACGCCTGACTTCGGACTAACGATCTGGGATGTTCGTCGTGCCTGCAGAAGCCGCGTCGTGTCATCAACGACCCGCGCGTCACCGCCCTGCAGTTCGATCATGTGTCGAAATTTGTCCAACGCCTTGCCGGACGAAATCAGTTCTGAACTGAGCTTTGTCCCTTCTGCAACGGTCTTGGAAGCGCCTCCAAGATGGAGCATCCATCCGGCAAGATGAAGGCAAAGCTCGCGCAAATCCTCCGGGCCCTCGCCTCGCAGAACTTCCACGACCTCGATCACTTCCAGCGCGTTGCCAATCATCTTTCCGAGCGGCTGGTCCATGTCGGTAATCAGCGCGACGACCTGCTTTCCCATGCGCTCGCCGGTCTCCACCATGAGCTCAGCGAGGAAAGCCGCATCCTTTTCGCTCTTCATGAAAGCACCGGAGCCGGTCTTCACATCGAGCACGAGCGCGTCGATGCCCTCGGCAAGTTTCTTGCTCATGATCGATGCGCAAATCAGATACGGACTCTCGACAGTTCCGGTTACGTCGCGCAGCGCGTAGAGTTTTCGATCCGCTGGCGCGATTTCTGCCGTCTGGCCGATCATGGCACACCCGCAGGCTTCCAGCACTCGTCGGAATTCGGTAACCGGCAGGTTCACATTAAATCCTGGAATGGCCTCGAGCTTGTCGAGCGTCCCGCCGGTGTGGCCCAGACCTCGACCGCTGATCATCGGCACTGCGATGCCCGCGGTAGCCACCAAGGGAGCGAGCACGAGCGAGGTCTTATCTCCAACACCGCCCGTCGAATGCTTGTCGACTTTTCTCTGTGGCAGTGAAGAAAGATCGAGGACCTCCCCCGAACGCAGCATTGCATCCGTCAGCGCCGCCGTCTCGGGCCGCGTCATACCGCGCAACACGACGGCCATAAGCCACGCTGAAACCTGGTAGTCAGGAACGTCGCCACGCGTGTAGGCATTCACCAGGCTTTCAATTTCCTCTCGCGTCAGCTCGATGCCATCTCTCTTCTTGCGAATGACGTCAATCGCACGAAAGGTGGGTGCAGCAGATCTCGTTTCGCTCACTGGAGCCGGAATCCTTCCGGAAGAAGTTCCTTGATGTGCGCCTGCTTCGGGCCGTCTGCGCCCTGAAAGAACACGGTTGCGTCTGGCCCGAACTCGTAAATCACCTGGCGACACGCGCCACAGGGCGAACAGGCGATTCCATGATCGTTGGTTACCGCGACAGCCCGGATTTCGATCTTTGGTCCTAGTTCGGCTACAGCTGTGAAGATTGCTGTCCGCTCCGCGCAGTTGGTCATGCCGTAGGATGCGTTCTCCACGTTGCAACCGGAGAAAACTCTGCCATTTGCCAGCAGGATCGCGGCCCCGACGCGGAATTTGGAATACGGAGCATGAGCATTCTTCATCACTCGCATTGCGGCCCGGTCCAACTTCTTCCGCACAGCCGCCCAAGAATTAGTTTTGCGCATAGAGAGAAGGATTCTCGACAGTTCTCAATTGTTTCCTGCAACGTTTAAAATCGTGCGCCATTGTAAACCCTGGGATGGATTTCTAGCCGTTTCTTGGCTTGGCTAACCGCGAGAGAACGGCACTCGCACGAAAAAGTCCGCGTGCCGTACAATTGCATCCAATGTTTAGGCCTGCTTCGGATTAGGGCAGACGCAGTGGAAAGCAATTCCGAAATGCTCAGCGACCACGATTCCTCGAAACTGGCGCAACGTCGCGACGCGAAAATCGCGACTCGAGATCGTGGCGCATCGGGAGCACTCGCCTGGCTTCAGGGACGGCCTCTTCTGCCGAACTCCGGAATTCCGCTTGATCTGAGTTGGGTGCGGGAAGTTCGCGTGAACACGAGCGCCGTCGAACGAAGAACGCAATCGCAGGTGGCAAGGCGAACCGTCAAGAAGGACTGGCAGGCGGCATGGCTGCTGCGTGCGATTTCGTGCATGGATCTGACCACACTTTCCGGGGATGACACAGAAGAACGTGTGCGCCGCCTGTGCGCGAAGGCGCGACAACCCATTCAGCATGAGTTAGTCGAAAAACTCGGCATCGAACAACTCGGAATCAAAGTTGCCGCGGTGTGCGTATACCACACGTTTGTGGAGACTGCCCTCAATGCCCTTGAGGGTAGCGGGGTCCACGTGGCGGCGGTCTCCACCGGATTTCCTGCGGGCTTATCTCCACTGGCCGAACGTGTCGCTGAAATCCGCCGGTCCGCAGAAGTCGGCGCGCACGAGATTGATGTCGTCATCACACGCGCGCACGTGTTCGGCGGACAGTGGCAGGCGCTCTATGACGAAATCGCCGCGTTCAAGCAGGCGTGCGGCGGCGCTCACATGAAAGTCATTCTGGGAACAGGCGATCTTCTAACCCTCCGCAACATTGCCCGCGCCAGCTTCGTCGCAATGATGGCGGGAGCTGATTTCATCAAGACCTCGACCGGAAAGGAGGCGACCAACGCCACGCTCCCGGTGAGTCTGGTGATGATTCGCGCGATCCGTGAGTACGCGCAACAGACCGGCATGGCCGTTGGATTCAAGCCGGCGGGAGGCATTCGGACCGCAAAGCAATCCATCGACTGGCTTGCCATGATGAAAGAGGAACTGGGCGATTCCTGGCTGCGGGCGGAGATGTTCCGCTTCGGTGCGAGCGGACTGTTGGGTGACATAGAACGCCAACTGGAGCATCATGCGACAGGACGATATTCCGCCGAGTACCGGCATCCAATCGCCTAGCTCAGTCCACGAGAGAAATGAACTGAATGAGCATCGCCGAAAAATTTGTCAGCATGGAATACGGCCCTGCGCCTGAAGATCCGAAAGAGGCCCAAGCATGGCTCGAGCGCCACAGCCGCAAGTTCCATCACTTTATTGATGGTGGGTGGCTGGCGCCCGCCGCGGGCGAGTATTTCGACACGCTCGATCCATCGAACGGGGAAAAACTGGCGAGTGTCGCGCAAGGCAGTTCAGCAGACGTCGATGCCGCCGTCCGGGCCGCTCGCGCGGCTTCTCCGAAATGGCGCGCGCTGACACCTCACCTTCGCGCTCGTTACCTCTACAACCTCGCGCGTCTCGTGCAGAAGCACTCCCGCCTTCTTGCCGTTCTCGAGACCATGGACAATGGCAAGCCCATTCGCGAGAGCCGCGATATCGACATCCCGTTAGTCGCGCGGCATTTTTACTATCACGCGGGCTGGGCCCAACTATTGGAGCAGGAATTCCCTGATCACGAACCGTGCGGAGTCGTCGGACAGATCATTCCCTGGAACTTCCCTCTTCTCATGTTGGCTTGGAAAATTGCGCCTGCGCTCGCGGCCGGAAATACCCTGGTGCTGAAACCCGCCGAGTTCACTCCTCTTACTGCTCTCGCGTTCGCCGGCCTCTGTCAGGAAGCAGGTATTCCCGGGGGAGTGGTCAACATCGTGACGGGTGATGGATCAACGGGAGAATCCCTCGTCAAGCATCCCGAGATCGACAAGATCGCGTTTACGGGTTCAACCGAGGTTGGTCGTGCGATCCGCGGAGCCACTGCTGCGAGTCACAAGCGTCTCTCTCTGGAACTCGGTGGGAAGTCGCCTTTCATCGTGTTCGATGATGCCGATCTCGATGGCTCGGTTGAAGGATTAGTGGATGGAATCTGGTTCAACCAGGGTCAGGTTTGCTGCGCGGGATCTCGTCTGCTGATGCAGGAAAGCATCGCGGAAGTGCTCATCTCCAAAATCCGCGACCGCATGAATACGCTGCGACTCGGGCCACCGCTCGACAAGGCAATTGATGTCGGAGCCATCGTGTCACGCGTACAACTGGAGAGAATCCAGCGCATGGTGGCCCAAGGAGTGGCAGAGGGCGCAACCTGTTGGCAGCCGCAAATCACGCTGCCCTCGCGGGGATTCTATTTTCCACCGACAATTTTGAGCAATGTGCATCCTACATCGATCGTCGCGCAGCAGGAGATTTTCGGCCCGGTGCTCGCTGCCATGACCTTCCGCACACCAAAAGAAGCTGTGGAACTCGCCAACAACACGGTATATGGACTGGCCTCGTGCGTCTGGAGCGAAAGCATCAACGTCGCGCTGCATGTCGCGGCGCAATTGAAAGCCGGCGTCGTGTGGGTGAACTGCACGAACCTGTTCGATGCCGCCTGCGGCTTTGGTGGATATCGCGAAAGCGGGTACGGGCGCGAGGGCGGACGCGAGGGCCTGCTCGAATACATGGAGCCGAAATGGTTCAAGCATGCACCCAAGCTCGTTGCAGATAGACCACCGGTTCCACCATCGCAAGATCCCGCCGACTCAGGCACTCCCTCCATTGACCGCACCATCAAGCTCTACATTGGCGGCAAACAAGCTCGTCCCGATTCGGGTTACAGCATGGAAGTGCGTTCGCCTGATGGTGCATTGCTCGGTGAGGCGTCTTTGGGTAATCGCAAAGACATTCGGAATGCAGTCGAGGCGGCTCGCAAGGCGGAAGGCTGGGCGAAGGCAACAGCGCACAATCGAGCACAGGTCCTGTATTACTGCGCGGAGAATCTCGCCGTGCGACAGGACGAAATCGCGTCGCGACTTGCCTCTGCGGTTGGAGAGCAGCAGGCGAAGCGGGAAGTCGCATCAGGAATCGAGCGCATCTTCTCGTATGGGGCGTGGGCTGACAAATTCGATGGTGCGGTTCACAATCCACCCTTCCGCAACATCGCCATCGCCATGAACGAACCCATCGGTACTGTCGGCGTGATCTGTCCTTCGGAAACACCGCTGTTGGGATTCCTTTCGCTCGTGCTGCCTTTGATTGCGGTCGGAAACACGGTGATCGCAGTACCGTCCGAAAAATATCCCTTGATCGCGGCCGATCTTTATCAATTGTTCGATACGAGCGATCTCCCCGGAGGCGCGGTGAACATTGTGACGGGATATGTTTCGCAGCTGCTCAAGCCGCTCGCGGAACATGATGATGTCGATGCAATCTGGTGCTATGGGGACGAGGCCACTGTCGCCTCCGCAAAAGCGATGTCCACGGGAAATTTGAAGCAGGTCTGGACCAACGAAGGCCGCACAATCGATTGGTTCGATTCGAAAGTTGCCGAGGGACGCTGGTTACTCGAGCACGCCACCCAGGTCAAGAACATCTGGGTTCCCTACGGTGAGTAGTTCGCCCGATTGATTTTCCACCGGTTCGGGACTAGCATACCCGAAGTTTTCATTCGCCCGGCATCATTCTCTCTGCACGTCCACGTCGACCAAGGAGGACCTATGGGCATCGCAGTCTCCGCGCAAATTCATCCACAAGTAGCAGAGTTCATCGACAAACCACGAAAAATGTTAATCAACGGACAGTGGGTAAACGCCGCGTCCGGCAAGACGTTTCCAACATACAATCCGGCAACCGGCGAAGTTCTCGCGCAGATCGCAGAAGGCGATCGTGAGGACATTGAACGTGCCGTGGCTGCGGCAAGGCGCGCGTTTGACAATGGTCCATGGCGCAAAATGACAGCCTCCGAGCGCGGACGCCTCATCTGGAAACTGGCGGACCTGCTGGAACAACACACCGAAGAGTTCGGATACCTCGAGAGTCTCGATAATGGTAAGCCCCTCACCATTGCAAAAGCGGCTGACGTGCCCCTGGCCGTCGATCTGTTCCGTTACATGGCGGGATGGGCGACGAAGATCGAGGGCAACACGATCCCGTTATCGGTGCCCTACACTCCGGGCGCGAAGTATCTCGCGTACACGTTGCGGGAACCGGTCGGCGTCGTCGGGCAAATCATTCCCTGGAATTTCCCGCTCCTGATGGCTGCCTGGAAACTTGGCCCCGCGCTCGCGACCGGCTGCACCGTCGTGCTGAAGCCGGCAGAACAGACACCGCTTACGGCGCTTCGTCTGGGCGAACTGATTTCGGAAGCAGGCTTCCCGGAGGGTGTCGTCAACATCGTTCCGGGTTACGGCGAAACCGCCGGCGCCGCGCTGGCTGCGCATCCGGATGTCGACAAAGTCGCCTTCACCGGTTCCACGGAGGTTGGCAGGCTGATCGTCCACGCCGCCGCGGGCAATCTGAAAAAAGTATCTCTGGAGCTGGGAGGCAAGTCTCCGAACGTCGTCTTCAAAGATGCCGATCTCGAGAGCGCGATTCCCGGCGCAGCCGGCGCAATCTTCTTCAATCACGGCCAGTGTTGCTGCGCCGGATCACGCCTGTACGTGGAGAAATCCGTCTACGATCGTGTGGTTGAGGGCGTGGCCGATTACGCCAGCAAAATCAAAGTTGGGTCCGGACTCGAGCCAGAAACGCAGATGGGGCCGCTGGTCTCACAAGAACAGCTGAATCGCGTCTGCGGATATCTGGAATCGGGCTTCTCTGAAGGCGCAAAGGCAGTGGTCGGAGGCCACAAGGCCGGTGACCGCGGATATTTCGTTGAGCCGACGGTGCTGGTTAACACGCAGGAAAATATGAAAGTCGTGCAGGAAGAAATCTTCGGCCCAGTCGTTGCGGCGATGCCGTTCACCGATCCCGAAGAGATCGTTCCTCGCGCCAACAACAGCGATTACGGTCTTGCAGCCGCCGTCTGGACGCGCGACATTGGCAAGGCACATCGTATGGCCGAGCAACTTCGTGCCGGAACCGTGTGGATCAACTGCTATAACATCTTCGACGCTGCACTTCCGTTCGGAGGTTACAAGCAGTCCGGCTGGGGACGCGAGATGGGACACGATGTTCTCAATCTCTACACGCAAACCAAGGCGGTCTGCACGCGAATCGCGTGATCGTTCAGCGTAAAAGTAAAGACGGTGGCCGCAGGGCCACCGTCTGATTTTTCTTTGCCGCAACGGATTCCTCTACTTCTCCATCAACAGAACCTTCTCGGCATCGTCAATCTCGATCAGCTTCACTTCAATTACTTCGTTGATCGTGGTCTGCACATTACGCCCCACAAATGTAGCCTCAACGGGAATCTCCCGATGGCCGCGATCGATCAGCACGCAGAGCTGCACTCGTCGGGGCCGCCCATGCTCAAACAACGCGTCCAGCGCGGCCCGCGTGGTGCGGCCAGTGAAAAGAACGTCATCCACCATCACGATGTTCTTGTCCTCGATCTCAAACCCGATCTCTTTTTGCTGCACGACTGGCTTCGGCCCCAAGGTCGACAAATCATCGCGGTAGAAGGTGATATCCAGAGTTCCCACCGGCACTTTGGCATTTTCGATGCGGGTGATGATCTTGCCCAGCCTTTCAGCGATAGGAACTCCACGTCGGCGGATCCCCACCAGTCCTAGAGCCTCGACGCCGCCGTTCTTTTCCACAATTTCGTACGCAAGCCGTACCAGCGTCCGCTCGATTTCCGACGCGGACATGAGTTGCGCCTTCTGACGAAGACCAGTTTTGCGAGCAGGAGTTTTCATTCGGAGTTATGTCCTCAGACTGCCGTGGACCGGCTTCTCAATGTATTCAACCCGATGGCCGAGGTCAAGCGCCTGGAGCGGCAAGGAAAGGACTATCCATCGATCTTGTTCGCGGCATGCGCCGACGCGACCGGCAGTTCGATCGACGGGTGGACATCGATCGGACACGTCGTTTCGACGGTTTGCACAGTAGGAGACTTCGCCTGCCGCAATTTTCGAAGATTGATTTCTTCCGGGTTCTGGGCCGCAGCTTCGGTGGCGATGATACCGACTCCCCGGTTTCGGCCAAGAGCCTTCGCTCGGTACAGGGCAGCGTCGGCGAGTTCGATCGATTCCTCGGCGCAAATGGATTCGTATGCCCGACGGCACCACGGATAGGCGGCCCACCCGACTGAACAGGTCTTCCGCACACTGATTCCATAGCCAAGATCGAAAGGCTCAGCCGAGATGACTTCCAGAATGCGACTGCAAAACGCCGGAGTGCCTGAAGGATCTGTCGAGCGAGTCATGATCAGAAACTCTTCCCCGCCCCAGCGCACCAGCACGTCAGACTTGCGAACTACGGTTGAGAGTCTTTGCGCCACAAGCTGCAACAAACGATCGCCGGCGGGATGTCCGTAGCGGTCATTTACTTCCTTGAAGAAATCCATGTCGACCATGATGAAGACTAGATCGCGATGGTCCATCTTACGAATGTCATTTCCGCGAGCCCGCTGATAGTTCCGCAAGACCTGTCCGGCCTCCGCGGTCAGAATCTCTTCCATGTAACGGCGGTTCCATACTCCGGTCAGCACATCCGTGAAGGAGATTTCCTGGAGCTCAAGATTCTTTCGCTGCAGTTCGAGGCTGTGCCAGCGCAAGGATTGCTCTTTGTTCTCCAGTTCGTCTTTCAGGTGGCACATTTCGTCGAGATTCTGGCGCGACGATCGCAACAGAGTGAGCAGTTCCTGGTCGAGCAGATGCTGCTTTAGAAACACCAGCACACCCATGATGAGCATGACTGCCACGGTCAGAAAAAGCCGGTAGGTACGCACTCGATGCGGTGCGTCGCCGCCAAACTCCGCCCAGGCCACCATCGAAGGCGTGACGAAGACTGCGACCATGGCGAGACGAGCCTTCCAGATGCCAAAACTGCGCGGAGGCGCCTCCTCCGATAAGGACTCGGACTCCGCTGATCCGGCAAGAATACCTATTCGTACAAACCAAGCCATCGATGCCACGAGTGGAACGTCATACAAACTGCCGGTGTAGTAGACATGCAAATCAATCGCGCCGCTGGCCAGCAGTGAAGCACCGCAGTAGAGCAGCGTCGCGCCGAACAATTGGAAGTAAATGGTGCGCCAGATGCCCCGACTGCGACGCCGTACGAGAAGCAGGCTGGCGGCGAGCACAAGCTCTTCGCTAAAGTAAAGTAGGTCAAAGCTCCTGCCGTACACCGGCTCCGAAAGTTGTACGTATTGCCAAGGGATCACGACGAACAAATACAAAAACAACCACCAGGTCAACAGCAGAACAAAATCGAGCGTCCTCGCGCGGATCGCGTGATCGTCTTGCCTCTGGTGCGGTTGAATCGCAACCGCGGCCATCATGGGTACAACGTGCAAGAAAAGAATCACGTCCCCGGAAAACGGATTGGGCGCTTCATGCCGCAGGTAAACTTCAAAGTATGTCCACATCACCTGGGACGCCAGCCAGGTGGCTAAGCCCAGTCCCATCAGAAGCCAGAACAGACGGCTTTTGCCGGATGTGGTCCTGACATTGGCAAAGAATGCTACGGTCGCGAGAAGCAGAACAACGTTCTGGAGAATGTCTCCAAACGCCGTCAGGACAAAACTGCGGGGGACGATCAGCGAGAACGCAACATGCACACACACGAGTGTGCAGATGGCAATGGTCCACTTCCGCCCGTTCGTAAGCGCAAAACTCCCCACGCATGAATTGTATGGTTGTAAGGAAAGAGTAAAGAAGTACCGAGGTAACCAGGCGACCCCAAAACTAAAGTGGGGTATTTTTGTTACGAATGAGCCGCCGAGAAATGTTGCACAAACCGGTAAACGTCTCGAAATGAGTTGTATAGGGGAACGGCTGCAACTCGATAAGTATCCGGCTCGCGCCAGTCGCCAATCACCCCCTCGGCCAGCAACTGGTCACAAAGACCCCGCCCCGTCGTCAGGCGAATGGACAGCTGCGCTCCCCGTCGCTCGGGATCGCAAGGAGTAATAATCGAGTACTTCCCCGCCTTCTCTCGCAGAAGAAACTCCATATAGCCTGTAAGCAAAACGCTTTTCTCTCGCAAACGCTGCATTCCGGCCTCTGAGAAGATTTCCATTGAAGCGCGCAGAGGAGCAAGCGCAAGGATTGGCGGATTGCTCAATTGCCAACCTTCCGCGCCGGTCATGGGATTGAAATCAGGTCCCATTTCAAATCGGGTTCGCTCATCATGCCCCCACCACCCGGCGTAGCGCGGCACATTCCACGCATGGGAGTGGCGCTCATGAACGAAACATCCCGCAACGCAACCGGGCCCGCCATTCAGATACTTGTAGCTGCACCATACCGCGAAGTCCGGCCCCCAGTCGTGCAAGCGCAAAGGGACATTCCCAACCGCGTGGGCGAGATCGCAAGCAACGATGCATCCCTGGCGATGCCCAACTCTGGTAATTTCCGGGATGTTGAAATATTGTCCCGTCGCGTAATTCACTCCACCGAGAAGAATGAGCGCAATCGATTCGCCTTCCTGATCGATCAGCGATTCTATGTCCTCGTCCCGAATACAGGATTCGCCCTCTCGAGGAGTTAGCTCAATGAGCGATGTGGAGGGTTCGTAATTGTGAAATCGAATCTGTGACTTCACCGCGTATTGATCCGAGGGGAAAGCCCCTCGCTCAATTAGAATCTTGTGCCTTTTCGAAGTCGGGCGGTAGAACGATACCATCATCAAGTGCAGGTTCACGGTCAAGGAATTCATGACCACTACTTCAACTGGCTCTGCGCCAACCAGAGTGGCGGTCTGCTCTGTCAAAAGCTTGTGATAGGGCATCCACGGATTCGTTGCGTGGAAGTGTCCCTCGACGCCAAGTCCGGCCCAATCCTTCAGTTCCTGCTCCAGATATGTTTCGGCCGCCTTGGGCTGCAGTCCCAGCGAATGCCCGCAAAGATAGATACCCTCTTCACCGCTCTTCGTCCTCGGAATGTGAAAGCGGTCGCGGAAGTGAGCTAAAGGGTCGCGAGCATCCATCGTAGCCGCATACTGCTCACCGGTTTCAAAGGTCGGCGGCCTCACTGCGGCTCCAGCGGACTCAAGTCGTCGACGAGTCTTTCCGCTTTCTTCCAATCGAGATCTTCAATGCGGTCAATGTGCTCGCACAGTTCCGTCAGCATCCGGTCTTGCACCTGGCCTCGCTTCAGGGCTGTGGCATATGGCACGCGGAGGAACGTGACCATCGAGTACTTAGGCACAAAACGCTGGGGATACTTCTTCTGCAACGCGAATTCCACTTTCTTGCGGAACAGAAAACGTGGATCGCCTACGCGGTCCCGCATCTCGACGAAGTTCTCGATCGCCAGATCGGCAATGGCATCCGTGTTCTCTTTGCGGGCGCGCTCAAACTCACTAAACACTTTGTTCCAATCCGCCCCATGCTGGTCTAGCAACTCCATCAGAACGGTGCAATCCTCGAATCCACAGTTAATTCCCTGTCCGAAGAATGGAACGATCGCGTGGGCGGCGTCCCCGAGCAGCAGAGCCTTGCGCTCGAAATACCACGGCGAACATCGAATCGTGACCATGGAGCCAACCGGATTTGCGAAGAAGTTGTCCGCGAGATCCGGCATCAGCGGCAGCGCATCGGGAAACTGCGATCGAAAGAACTCCAAAACGGCCGCCCGTGTGGGCAACTGCTCGAAACTGTCCTTTCCCTCAAAGGGCAGAAAGAGAATGCAAGCGAATGTACCATCGACGTTGGGAAGGGCGATCAGCATGTAGTTGCCTCGCGGCCAAATGTGCAAGGCATTCATCTCTAATGCGTGCTTGCCGCCACGAACTGCCGGAATCGTGAGTTCTTTGTAGCCATACTCGAGATATTGTTGCGAGAAATTAAACCGACTGCGCTTCAACATCTCGCCCCGAATGGCCGATGCCGATCCATCGCAGCCGATCACCACATCGGCAGCCACCGAGTGCTGTTCACCAGTTTTCTCATCGTGCAGCTCGAGGGCACCGCTCTTCAGATCGATTCCGCTGCAGCGTTTTTGGAAGTGGACCTTGACCCCGCGCTCCTCAGCGGCGCTCATGAGTGCAATGTTCAGATCAGCCCGCGAAATGGAGTTGATCACTTCGGACTCATTCCTACCGTAGGGCTGACATGTTATCTCCGACGTTGCCGAGTGCATCATCCTGCCCTTCATCGGGATGACAATCTTCTGCATGTCGTGCCACAACCCCGCCTGCGTCAGCGCGTGAATTCCTCGCACAGATAGGGCCAGGTTAATCGACCGCCCTGCGCTCATCTGCACCCGACGTATGTCCGCGCGTCTTTCGTAAATCTCTACCTGGAAACCGCGCTTGACCAGCTCAAGAGCGAGCAGCGGCCCGGTGAGCCCGGCGCCAATCAGCGTAATCGTCCCGGTTTTCTGAGTCATCTGAGAAGGTCGAGGAGTTATTCCGTAAGCAGCGTCCGTGCTTCCCACAACTCCGGAAAAAATTTCTTGTCGAGGGTGAGTTTCAGATATGACGATCCCGCACTTCCACCGGTTCCCATGCGAGTCCCAATCACCCGCTCTACGAGCTGGATGTGGCGCAGCCTCCAACCGACCACGAGCTCATCGAACTCCGTGAGCCGTTCGCAGACGTCGATCCAATCCCGATTGCTGTGCTCGTCGCGGTATAACGAAAGTACGGCACGTGCCCGGGCATCGAACCGTTCGCGTTCGCTTGCATTCTTCTCGATCTGCAGCTTCCCCATAGAGCGTAGCGCTTCGAAGAAGGCATCATGCAAGGAAGGCTCCTTCAAACGACGCTCGAGCTGCGCGTGAGCTTCGGGCGTTGGCCGGTGATAGCGCAGCATCTTTTCATCTTTCAATCCGCACAGAAATTCGAGTTCGCGAAACTGCTCCGACTGGAACCCGCTGGCCGGCTCGAGTTTTCCGCGAAAGGCCAGGAAATGCGTCGGCAGCATGGTTTCGAGGATCGTGAATTGTTCCACCAGCACGCGCGTAATCTCGGTGCAGCGCCGTAGCAGGCGCGCCGCCTCATAGACTTCGTCGCGTGATTCAGGATTCTTGCTCGCGTCCTGAAGGTTCGCCACAACCGCATCTAAGTCATGAAGGAGTTCCTTGAACCACAACTCGTACGTCTGGTGCACGATGATAAAGAGCAACTCGTCATGATGCTGTGGCCGCGATTGCGGGTGCTGCAACTGCAGCAACTCGGGAACTCGCAGATAGGAACTGTAGGTAAGCTGATGACCTTCGGGGGAGGCTGGTTCCGAAGGTTTATCTGTCTGCGCACTCTCGATAGCTGCATTTCGGCGGAGGTTAAGAAATTCTGCCGCATTTTCACCCAGCAGCTGCGATTTTGTGCGCTGCGATAGATCACTAGAGCGAATAAGCTCTCCTACACGATGCTCACCCAGCGGAAACGGATAATCGGATCCCAGCATTACCCGCCCGGCCCCCATCGTATCGACCAGATAATTCAGGGCTCGGGAATCAAACACTGCCGAATCGACGTAGAACCGATTCAAGTAATCCTTGGGAGCCAACTCACACACGCCGTGTGCTCCCGGGTGATGTTGCCATGCATTCTGCAGCCGTCCTAAGAGGAAGGCGAAACTTCCGCCCCCATGGGCAAAACAGATCCGAAGACTTCGTGGTAGCTTGTCGAAGGCACCACCCAGAATCATCGCAACAATGCCGAGCTGTGTCTCCGCCGGCATGCCCACCGTCCACGGCATCATGTATTTCGGCATCCGAGATTGGCCGAACATGTCCCAAGGGTGGACCAGCACCGCCGCGCTTTCGTCCGCACAGTGACGCAGGAAGGTCACGATGCTGGGATCATCAAGGTTCTTCTCTCCCACGTGATTGCCTATTTGCACGCCCGAGTAACCCGCTCTCATGCATCGGCTCAACTCCTTGCATGCAGTGTCCACGTCCTGCAATGGCACCTGGCACAGAGCTTTCAGTCGGCCTTTACCCTGAGCACACAATTCCAGTGCAGCGTCATTAAACAACTGCGCGCAATCGAGTGCATGTTCAACCGGGCGATCGTAAGCAAACAAGACCGGAGTCGCCGACAGAACCTGCACTTCGATTCCGTCTCGATCCATCTCCTCAAGACGCTTCTGCGGATCCCAGCACGCGGAGTAGATATGGCGGAAGAAACGATCACCAATCATGATGTCCGCTTGGCCCGGCTCAGTGTGTTTGATCCAGGGCCAGTTGGGCGTCCCGTAGCGAGCCGCCAAGTCCGGCCAGGCGCGGGGAAAAAAGTGATTATGGATATCGATGACAGACATTTCTACGGTTTGCCGGGATGAGTCGCGCCGCAATGTTTACACTTTCGGAGGTTCTCGTTGTTGTAGAACTGTTCAAACAGTGGAGGAAGATCGCGCACGATGCTCTTCAGTTTGACCTCAGCGCGATGCAGCAACTGATGGCAATTCTGGCAGTACCACTCGAACCCATCCATCGCTCCTTCCGGCCTCGGCATCTCGACCACAACACCAATCGTTCCCGCCTGCAGGCGTTGAGGCGAGTGACGCATATGTTTTGGAAGTAGGAATATTTCCCCTTCTTTAATTGGGACTTCGAGGGGCGGCTTGCCCGGTGTCTCCATGAGGCGAAGAAAAATATCGCCCTTCAATTGATAAAAGAATTCTTCTGTCGGATCGTCGTGATAATCGCGACGATTGTTCGGCCCTCCGACAACCGTGACCATCATGTCGCCGTCTTCCCAAACTTGTGCGTTGCCCACCGGTGGCTTCAGCTTCTCCTTGTTGTCCTCGATCCAGCGCTGAAAATTGAATGCCTTCAATTCCTTGATCGATGGCATAGGCCTCCTATCTCTCAGGCTTGTAAGCAACCGCCCGGATTTCGATCAGCAGATGCGGATGGGGCAACTGATGCACCGCGACCGTAGTGCGCGCCGGACCATCGTAGTCGAAATACTCGGCATACACTTCGTTATATCCGGCAAAATCATTCATGTTGACCAGGTACGACGTAACTTCGACGACGTCCCGAAGATCAGCGCCAGCCGAGCGCAGGATATCTCGTACATTTTCAATCACTGCTCGAGTCTGAATACGAATGTCGAGGCGTGCGGTTGCCATCTCGTCCACATCTGCTCCGGCAATAGTGTTGTCGCCACGCCGTGAGCTCGTACCCGAAACGATCAGAAAATCCCCAGCGCGCTTAACGTGCGGATACTTTCCCCGCGGCTTCGCCTTCCCCTCGACGACTTTGCTTTCGACCTCTCTCATTGCGTTTGCAGCCGGCCCAATTCCGATTCAGAGCCTAATACATATGTTGTTCAGTTCCGAATAAAAGTTCAGCGAGTGCAGGCCCCCTTCGCGTCCGATTCCCGATAGCCCCATGCCGCCAAACGGCGTGCGCAGATCCCGAAGAAACCAACAGTTCACCCACGTGATCCCCGCATTCATCTGTTGTGCGACGCGGTGGCCGCGCTTCAGATTTGAGGTCCATATCGACGCCGCCAAACCATACTTAGTATTGTTGGCCATGTCCACCGCTTCGTCCTCGATGTCAAACGGCGCGATGTGGCAGACCGGTCCGAATATTTCTTCTTTCACACAACGAGCCGATTCAGCCAAGCCAGTATAGATGGTCGGTTGAACGTAGAATCCGTTGTCCAGAGAATTGCCGAACTCTGGAATCCCGCCGCCGGTCACCACATTTGCACCTTCTTCTCGGGCGAGCGAGTAGTAGGAAACAACCTTCACGCGGTGCTGTTTCGAAATTAATGGGCCCATCTCGGTGGCCGGTTCCAGTGGAGATCCCAGCCGTAGACTCTCAGCTTTCTGCTTCAGCGCGCTGACAAATCGATCGAAAATGCTCCGCTCCACGTAAATGCGCTCGGCGCAGAGGCAAACCTGGCCGGTATTCAGGAAGACTGCGTCGGCGATTCCGGCGATAGCATCCTCGAAATCGCAGTCCGTGAAAACGATGGCGGCATTCTTTCCGCCCAATTCAAACGATACCGGCTTTACGGAAGGAGCGACCGTCTGCATGATGGCAGCACCAGTCTGCGACTCGCCCGTGAAGGTCACCGCATTCACATCCGGATGCTGCGTGAGGAATTCGCCAGCCGAGTTCGGACCGAATCCATGCACCACGTTGTACACACCGTCCGGAATTCCTGCGCTTTGCATGACTTCAGCGAGCAGGGTCGCAGTTGCAGGCGTTTCTTCCGACGGCTTCACCACCACCGCATTACCACACGCTATAGCCGGGGCCAGTTTCCAGGTGAGCAGAAGAAGAGGGAGATTCCACGGAGTGATGATTCCAACCACGCCCAAAGGCTTGCGGATGGCGTAGTTCAGCGCGCTCTTGCCGTCCGCGGTCTCCGTCTGGAACGACTCGATTCCGGCGGTGCTAATCAGATCGGCAAAAGTCCGAAAGTTCGCCGCCGCCCTCGGCACGTCCAGCCTCGACGCCAGGGAAATGGGCTTGCCGGTGTCAGCGACTTCCGCCGCAACGAAACAATCGAAGCGCGCTTCAATCGCAGCGGCGATTTTGCGCAAACGTGCCGCGCGTTCGCGCACACTTGCGCGGCCCCACTCTCCTGCCAAAGCCGTGCGTGCACTGTGTACCGCGCGATCGACCAGGTTTCGATCTGCCTCGGTGACCTGCGCGATCACGCTTCCGTCCGCTGGGTTCACATCCGCGAACTCACGCTGGCCTGCGACAAACTTCCCATCAATGTAGTTCTGAATGACCTTCACGTGCCGAACCCCGCGGCATCCTATCAGTCCCGCGTCAGCGGAAGCAATCGCCGGAATGGAATCAGCTCTTGCGTTCTTGCAGATATCGACCCAGCGCATCCTTCCACTCGGGCATTTCGATGCCATAGCGACGCAAGCTCGTTGCCGACAGAACCGAATACGCCGGACGCGGCGCCGGACGCGCCATTTGCTGGCTGCTCACCGGCCTCACCTCAGTCGCAAGTCTAGCTCCTGTGATGATCTCTTGCGCAAATTCAAACCACGAACAATCGCCCGCATTGGTTACATGCACGATCCCACCGGCATTCTTTCGGCAAAGCTGGATGATGGCTCGCGCCAGATCCACGGTGTAAGTTGGACATCCTCGCTGATCATTCACGACATCGAGCGCGGGGCGATTCGCGGCCAATCGCAAGATCGTATCCGGGAAACACCTTCCACCGGCGCCGAAGACCCACGAAGTGCGCGCAATGCAACAATGCGGCAGGATCTTCATCAAATTGATCTCAGCCTCCGCTTTCGAGTGCCCGTAAACGCTCTGCGGGTTTCGTTTATCTTCGACTTCGTACGGAGAGGTCTTCTTGCCGTCAAACACGTAGTCCGAACTGAGGAATATCAGCTTAGCTCCCGCTTGCCGGGCGGCCTCTGCTACGTTGACCGCTCCATCCCGGTTCACGGAGAAGGCCACCTCACGATGACTTTCGCAGCCATCAACGTCGGTGTAGGCTGCCGCCAATACAATCCAATTTGGACGACCGTTCCCGATCATCTCGCGTACTTTGGCCGGGTCGCGGATATCCACATCGCGCGAGCCCATGGCCAGCACCTCGTCGCCAGTCCATTCGCGCACGAGTGCCTGGCCGAGCAATCCGGTGGCGCCAAGTATCAGAACTTTCATTGATTTCGCTTATTCAAAACACTCGGCGTGTCGCAGGAGAACTCCGCGTTGATCCTTAGCCGAGACTATGGGCTCACCCTTGATTTTCCATTCAATGTGCAAGTCCGGGTCATTCCAGGCCAGAGTGCGTTCGTATTCCGGCGCGTAATAATCAGTCGCCTTATACAAAACGTGGGCTGATGGTGAGATCACGCAAAATCCGTGCGCGAATCCCCTCGGTATCCACAACATACGCTTGTTTGCGCCGGATAGATGGACGGCCTCACTCTTCGCGAACGTGCTGGAACTACGCCGCAGATCAACCGCAACATCCAGAACCTCGCCTTCAATCACTCTCACGAGTTTTCCCTGTGTCTGTTTGATCTGATAGTGCAATCCGCGCAGTACATTTTGCGCCGAGCGGGAGTGGTTGTCCTGCACAAATCGCTCGCGAATGCCCAAGCCAGCAAACACCTTTTCGTTGTAGCTTTCCAGAAAGAATCCGCGCTCGTCCCCGAACACGCGTGGTTCCAGGATGAACACATCAGGGAGCGATGTCGGTATTTTCTTGATCGGGTCCATCGCACGCCGCGGCGTTCAGGCAGCATTCATTTTAGAATACCCTCTCTCGCAAAAGCTGCAGTAGATACGCGCCGTAGCTGCTGTTTCGCATCGAACGTCCGATCTTCTCCACATCGGCAGCCGTGATGTTCCCGGAGCGGTACGCAATTTCCTCTGGACACGCGACCATCAGTCCTTGCCGTTTTTCAATTGCCTGAATATAGAGGGCCGCATCCATCAGGGACTCGTGCGTCCCGGTATCCAACCATGCCATTCCGCGTCCCATCACCACGACTTCCAGTTGGCCCTTCCGCATATACGCCCTGTTCACATCTGTAATTTCCAGTTCTCCGCGCGCACTGGGTTTCAGCGATTTTGCAATTTCAACGACCTGACTATCGTAGAAATACAAGCCCGTCACCGCATAGCGGGACTTCGGCTGTTTAGGCTTCTCTTCGATGCTCAACGCGCGTCCACTCTGGTCAAATTCGACAACTCCATATCGCTCCGGATCATGCACTGGATAAGCGAAGACTCGCGCCCCCTCGGTCTTCGTTGCGGATGCGCGCAGGTCCTTCGCGAAATCGTGTCCGTAGAAAATGTTATCGCCCAGCACCAGAGCGCAGGGAGTCGCTCGCAAGAATTTGTCCCCGAGAATGAAAGCCTGCGCAATTCCTTCAGGTTTCCGCTGCACCAGATATGCAAGCTGAATTCCGAACTGACTTCCATCCCCGAGCAACACTTGAAACTTCGGCACGTCTTCCGGGGTGGAAATGATCAGAATGTCCCGGATGCCCGCCAGCATGAGCGTGCACAGCGGGTAATAGATCATCGGCTTGTTGTACACGGGCAGCAGGCTCTTTCCGATCGCCTGCGTTACGGGATATAACCTCGTTCCCGATCCACCCGCAAGAATGATGCCCTTGTATTGCCTGCTGTCGGCCATGTTTAAGATTTGTTCGGGAGCTCTTCAACCTGAGTAGTGTGTGGCAATCCACTGCCTGTAACTTCCACTAGTGACGTCGGCTACCCACTCGTGGTTCTCAAGATACCAGCGAACAGTTTTGCGAAGCCCGCTCTCCAGCGTCTCTTTCGGTTTCCATCCCAACTCACGCTCGATCTTGCTCGCATCCATCGCATACCGCCGATCGTGCCCCGGCCCATCCTTCACATATGTGATTAGTTCCTTGCGCGACCTTCCCTTGCCGGGCGCCATCTCATCAACCAGATCGCAGATCGTCTCGACGATTTCAATGTTCGGCTTCTCGTTCCAGCCTCCGATATTGTAGGTATCACCGGGCTGTCCCTTGCGCAGCACAGTAGCAATAGCCTCGCAATGATCCTCCACGTAGAGCCAGTCGCGAACGTTCTTGCCGTCGCCGTACACTGGCAGGGGCTTGCCGTCTCGCGCATTCAGAATGATCAACGGAATCAACTTCTCCGGAAACTGAAATCTCCCGTAATTGTTTGAGCAGTTCGTGGTCAACGTCGGCAAACCGTAGGTGTGGTGATACGCCCTCACCAGATGATCGGATGACGCCTTGGACGCCGCGTACGGACTGTTGGGCGCGTAAGGAGTTTTTTCGGAGAATGGTGAATCGTCGGGGCCCAGGGATCCGTAGACCTCATCGGTCGAAACGTGAAGGAACCGAAAACGGCTGCGATCTTCTTCTGAAAGCTTGGTCCAGTAAGCACGCGCTTCTTCCAGCAACGCAAAAGTGCCGTTGATGTTGGTGCGAATGAAGTCCTCAGGCCCGCGGATCGACCGATCGACGTGGCTTTCGGCGGCGAAATGAACCATTGCAGCGGGACTCTGCTCGGCAAGAAGTTGGCTCACCAGCTTGCGGTCGCCGACGTCACCTGGCGCGAACGCATACCGGCGATCGCCGGCGATGCTCTCCAGATTTCTCAGATTCCCGGCGTAGGTTAGCTTGTCGAGATTGGTGATTGAAAACGACGAGTCCTGCATTTTCTGCAGGATGAAGTTCGACCCGATAAATCCCGCTCCGCCAGTGACCAGAATCCGATCTTGCATGCGAGATGGCCAGTTGGCCTGACCCAAAACTCAGAGTCTATCGATTGTAATAAAAAAAGGACGGGTTTGCCGCGTCTTCTCCTACATCCACGAAAAGCCACAGGCGCCAGATCGCCGTGATTGAAGATACCCTCCAATCGAACTGGGGTTATCCGGCACGCCTCCTTGGCAAGCGGCAACGTTGAACTCAGGACGGCGGCGCAAGGCGCTGATCAGCGATGGAAACCGTTTCTATCCTGCGCGCAGTCGCACTGAGGGCTCCGCGTATCGTAGTGCTGTCCATGACGGCCGCGCTGAGGATCTCCGAAACGGTCATGACGCTGCGCCGATTTCATCTCTCGCATCCCGAGATTCCAAAAGTCTTCTGGTCGAATCCTTCGACCGTGAACTTGTCGTAAACGCGTTTCGGTCCGGTGTCCGCGGCATATTCTGCATTTCCGACTCCAACCTGCGATTGCTGTGTAAATGCCTGCTCCGGGTTGCCGACGGCCAGATCTGGGCGAATACGGAGCAACTCAACTACAGCATGGAACTCATCTCGGAAGTGCCTTCCTTTGGAGTGCTGAACTCGAATGGAAACAATCTGCTCACTCCGCGCGAAGAACAGGTCGACGCCCTCGTCGCCGAGGGTATGGGCAACCGCAATATCGCGCGCAAACTCAATCTCAGCGAGCACACCATCAAGAAATATCTCTTCCGGATATTCGAAAAGCTCGGCATCTCCAGTGGCGTGGAGCTCGTTCTTTATGCAGTCAACAACCGGGACCCCCGCCAGGCAGAATGGCTGGCCGGTGCCGGTCGGGTGGTGCCGAGCGCCTGATTTGACTTGACAACTAACTCGGATTCCGATATACCGATAACCGAGTTATGAAAGTCGATCTTCACTCCTTCCTTCCGCTGTCTCCCGCAGCCTTGCACATCCTGCTCTCCCTGGCCGGAGAAGACCTTCACGGCTACGGCATCATGCAAGAGGTCGCCCGCCAGTCCGAAGGAAAATACAAACTCGGCCCGGGCACGCTGTACGACAATCTGCAGAAACTGATTCGACGGGAATGGTTGGAAGAACTTGGCCAGCGTGCCGGTGATGACGATCCCCGCCGTCGCTATTACCGGCTCACACTGGCGGGACGTAGAGTCCTCGAAGCCGAGATTGCCCGCCTGGCTGAAGTGGTGCACGAAGCCCGCACCCGTCTGCGAATGGTGAGGCCTTCGACCGCCAAGCCAAGGAGGGCCTGATGCTTCGCCGCATCTATCGCTGCGTCCTTCGTCTACATCCGCCCGCATTCCGCAGCAGATTCGGCGACGAAATTCTGTCAATCTTCGATGAGGCGAAAGGAGGGTTGTCCGGATTCCGGCTACTCATGGACAGCATCCTGTCGTTGGTCCGCCAATGGACTTTGCGTCCGGAATTCTGGCGCGAGAGCGTTTCCTCTCCCGCCCCGCAAGCCGCACTCGACGGTATACCTTCGTTCTGCATCCTCAGTCCCTTTCGCCCTCGGCCAACTGCGGTCGTCCCCGGGCTAATCCTCTCCATTGCCATCTTCAGTTTGACCTGCGTCGCCATCAAGTACAGCTGGATTCACGTTCTCCATGTCCGTATTCCAGAAGTGCAGTTTGAAGCGCCGCAGTGGATTCCGCCAAACGCCGGCCACGCTGTTTTTCCGGAGAGGACAACTGAGTCGGTGCCACACGACCAAGCCGCCACGTCGAGCGTTCCGAATGCCGATGCTCAAACTCCTGAGGCTGCATCCCGCGCAGCGTCCAAGACTTCAACACCCTCCGCGGTTGCAACGAAAGCACGCAAGAACGGCGCCGTTCAGCCATTACCTTTTCCTCAGTCCGGGGCCCAGCAGTCCAAGCGCAACGAAGTTGCACTCACTTCTCCCGAATCAGCGCAGACTGCAGCCCAGCCCCTTACCACAACGGCGCGCACCACATTCACCGAAGATACGAACCTCGACGCAGCCGCTCGCCACCGCGTAATTAATGGGACAAGCGCAATCGTCACGAAGTATTACGTCGATGCAGAAGTCGCTCAGAAGATGGCGATTGCCATTCGCGAGCACGAACGGAACGGCGACGACAATGAAGTGACAGATGGCCCAACCTTCGCCGATCTGCTGACCAAGCAGATGACGGAGGTGAGCCACAACAAGTACGTGGCGGTGATCTACAGCGCAGTCGAGATAAGCGAAAAATCTTCCACACCAACAGTCGAGGAGGTAGCACGCTACACAAAGGAGATGAAGCAGAACAACTGCACCTTCGAAAAGGTCGCGATCCTGCCACACAATATCGGCTACCTGAAATTGAATTCGTTTCCCGATGCCTCGCTCTGTGGACGAACTGCTTCGGCTGCCATGGCGAAACTAAATCATGCTGATGCGATCATCTTTGATTTGCGCGACAATCCTGGCGGTTATGCAAACATGGTCGCGCTTATCGCGACGTACCTCGTCGATCGACCCACGCACCTGAACGACTTTTACGATCGCAGCCAAAACTCCACCGAGGAGAGCTGGACATTGCCGCCCGTTCCAGGAAACGCACTCGCCGATAAACCGGCTTTCGTTCTGACTTCCTCCACGACCTTTTCCGCCGCGGAAGGGTTCAGCTATGACCTGAAGATGCTGAAGCGCGCGACGCTCGTCGGCGAAAGGACGTCCGGCCGGGGCCATATGGGTGCGCCGCATCGAATTGACGATCACTTCACAATCCGCGTCCCCAGCATGAAAGTCATCAATCCCATCTCCAAAACCAACTGGGAAGGGACGGGCGTTGAGCCCGACGTGAAGGTGAAAGCTGCCGACGCACTGAGAACTGCGATAAATTTGGCGGAAGGCAACCTGCAGAAGTAAGAAAAACTGGGTCCAGCCAACCGGGTCGGTTTGTGTTTGTGGTGACATGACCTCCGGTATTTGAAAGGCCCCGCGCTGCACTGTATAACTTTGACCAGCACCCGTGTCAGAACCCGCTTCCAATCCAGATGTTCCGCCTAAGCCCCGCGGATGGGCGCTGGTAGCCGCTGGGCTACTTCTTCTTGCTCTTGCTCTCGTTGTTCTCTACACCGGGCAACGAGCATTCCTGAGTCCGCTAGCGCTCCTCGTAGTTGCGGCGATTGGTCTGGCCGCTCTCCTTTTGCAACTCCGCTTGCGGAAAGACCTCGACCGGAGAATTCACGCGCCCTTGTGGTTGAATGTCTTAGGCCTCATATTCGCCGTCAGCGCGGTGTTGACCGACTTCCTTCATCTCAGCTCGAACATCATGCTGGTTGTCGCCCTCGCTGCCGTCGTCTGTTTCGCGTTCAGCGGCATGAGCGTCCTCCGCTCTCTCCGCAAACAAAAGAACTAGACGCTGGCGTCCAGCCAGGCGACCGCTGATCGATAAAATCCAAGTCCAGAAAAATACTTGATGTGGCGTGAACGGGCGAGCAAACGTCCGGAAGGCGAACGGCTGACAGACTATCTCTTGAACTCCACTGCCACGGTGGTTTCTACTACCGCAGGTTCCCCGTTGATTCGGTAAGGTTCAAATTTCCACCATCGCAGTGCATCCATCGCCGCTCTAGCTAGAACGTCGGGCCCGTTGAGCGCATGCATGCGGAGCACGGCTCCATCCCGCCCCACAACGATGTCAAGAGCAATGGTTCCTTCCAGCCCCTGCTTCCGCGCCTCTGCGGGATAGACAGGTTCCACTCGATGCACCAGCAGTTTTTCCATGACTTCCGCAGCGACTTGCGCGCGCGGTTTTTCCACGGTGTCCGCCTGGGCACTTCTCAAGCCGAACTCCAGAGCCTCCCACCCCCGATTCCAGCGCCACCAGCAAATGGCCGCACTCAGCAGGAGGAACAGGCCGACCAGCCACCACCCGCGCCGCTTTCGCTTTGCCCTGCTGGGAGGCTTCGCACTGATCCTTGCGTCCGAGCTTTTCCTCGGCTCGTTCTCTCTCTGCTCCAGCGGGTTCGCCGTTACAGACACCGACGGGTCCTCCGCTATCGCCCTCGCCTCTCTTGCCCAGTCGCGGATCGATGCCCGCTGTTCCGCCGAAAGCGCAACGAACTCCAGCCCACAGCGCAGCTTGTCCTGGTACCGTACCAACGCCCGCGTTCGCAGCGGCTCCGCCAGCGGGCGCAAGTGCAGTTCCACGCCCACCGATTCCCCGGTCACAAGTTCCCCTGCGATGATTGCAGCCACGCCACGTTCGCACACGTTGACCGATCTCCCCGGCACCGTATCCGGAACCCCCGAGCGAAGTACTGTCAGGTCCACCTGCGCCTGCACCAGAAAGCGCGGCACGCGGCGCCTCGACGGTCCGCTCCAGCCCTCGGTTTGTGCTCCCGCAGCCATTAGCTTTTGGTTCCCAGTGGCAGAGCGGCGCTTTAGCGCTGCGTTGGATCGCCTAAACAACCCGGGCTTGTGCCCCGGTGGCTTATCGTCTCAACTCCACAATCTCGCTCCCGCGCGCCAACAACGCCACACTTGCCATCCCGATGAACAATCCGTGTTCCACCACACCCGGCATCTCGCTCAATTCCCGCGCCAGCCTGTCAGGGTCCGGTATCTCTCCAAAGCGGCAATCCAAAATGTAATTGTTCTCGTCCGTCAGATAAGCGTTACCTGCAGCATCACGCCGCAGTTGCACCTCTGCTCCCATTGTGACAACCCGCTTGGCGACCAGCGCCTGCGCAAACCGGATCACCTCTACCGGCAAGGGAAACTTTCCCAGCCTATGCACTTGTTTCGATGCATCCGCCACAACAATCATCTGCCGCGTAGCCGACGCCACAATCTTCTCCCGCAGTAGCGCCCCGCCGCCGCCCTTAATCAATCGCAACCGCGGATCGACTTCATCCGCCCCATCGACGGTGACGTCGATTTCCTGGCAATCGTCCAGCGTAATCACCGGGATCCCCAAACTCACTGCCAACTCCCGAGACCGGATCGAAGTTGGGATGCCACGAACGCGCAGCCCATCCTTCACCTCTTCCCCAAGCAGCTTGATAAAATGCGCCGCCGTCGACCCGGTGCCCAGCCCCACAACCTGCCCGTCTTTCACAAACCGCAAACTCGCCCGTGCTGCCGCTTCCTTCTCCTGATCATTCGCCATAGAGATTGATAGTCGACCTTCCACCAAAACCGCTCTGATAGACATCGCCGCCACTACACATCACACCCACAAGACGCCCAGGACGAGCCAGCACCGCGGGACTAAACATCACCTCGGGCGGAACATCGCCTCGGGGCTAAACATCACCCCGGATTAGACATCACCCGAACTAGACATCACCCCGGCTAAACATCACTCGGGGCGAGGACTTCACCGTGGAAGAGCGGCGCTTTAGCGGCGCGTCAAACGCCTTTTTGACTCCGGGCTTCAGCCCCGGTCATCCCACGCTTCTCTCGATGTAAATCAAATATCCTGCCAACACCAGTCCAAACAGTACGGTCAGCGCCGTCACCAGGTCCAGCACAAATCCCGCCGGCTCAAACCTCCCCTGATCCAGGCGCTCACGTGTCTTGCGATATCGAACCAGCCCGCCGACTACCAACAGCACACCCAAAATGATCGACGTCGCTCCCATCCACACCGACAGGCCACTGCGGTGCACCGGATGCCCCTGCAAAGCCGTCAACTGCCGCAACGCGATCGAGAAGCGCCCAATGGCAAATCCGAAGACCACGATTGCCGCACCGGTTCGTACCCACGCGAGAAACGTCCTCTCGTTCGCGAGATGATCCCTCGCCCGGTTGGAATTCGATTCAGAAGTGACGTTTGAATTGTCGATCACAGGCTTGGTCTAACGCCAGCATTATTCCACAGCCTTGGCAATCAACGCGCCCGCTCCGGCAAGATTCTTCGTCAGTTCGGCTGGGAACCCATGGCGTTCGCGCAGGTACTCTGGATCGTTGTACGAAACCGTAACCTTATTCTGGGCATCTTCTGCCACGAGCGCCTTCAAGGGCAAATCAATCGCCAGACTGGGAGTCGCCACCATCAGCGGCGTTCCACCTTTCGGGCTGCCCAAGATGAGAAGCTTCGTCGGCGGCATCTTCAACCCAACTTTCTCAGCCTCACCGCTGTGATCGATCAGTGCAAATATCTGCAGACCTTTTTCCCCGAAAGCGGCTTGCAGGCGCCGCACTGTTTCCTCGATCGAATATCGGCTGGCGACTCGAATCAAACCGTTGTCTTTTGCCATGGAATTTCTCACCGCACCAGGTCAGGATCATGCTGGTAGATTGTATGGAAAATACTCGAAGTACTCCAAGTTTGCCGAGTTGGAAACCATCTGGGCCCCAAGCAAGGGTGTAAACTCGCCTGCTGGCCGATTCGTAGACGGCGGGCGCTAAGGAGCAGTCATGGACCCAAACATTCCCGCTGGAATCATCCTTGGTTTCATTGCCTGGTTTTTACTGCGCTATCTTGCTGGCGGCATTTATACCGTCGATCAGAATGAGCGCGCGGTGAAGACTAACTTCGGACGCGCCGAGCGCATTCCCGGAGCTACCACCCTCAACGATCCGATCTCGGCGGGACTCGACCCTGACGAAAAAGAGCGCTATCAGTATCCCCAGGTTCGCGTCATCATGCCCGGGGGGCCTTACTTCAAGTGGCCTTGGCAAAAAATTTATAAGATTTCCATCGCTACCCAGACCGTGAATATGGCATTCGATCCGGAATTTCCGGGCGCAAATCAATCAGGCACGATCGTCGAGGCAGTCACCAAGGATCAGTTGAATACCGGGTTAACCGGCCAGATCCGCTACCGCATCTCTGAGCGAAATCTCTACGCCAATATCTTTGGCGTCAAGCATCCGATCGCTCATGTCATGGGCTACTTCGTATCCGTCTTGCGTGAGCGCATTGCCACGTTCGAGGCGCCTGCAACTCCCGGCGCCGACGCCAGCAGCAGCGGCATCTCCATCAACGACCTCCGCAAGAATCTGCGCGATCTGAATGAACACATGGACCGCGAGTGCAGTTCCTCGGAAGCACGCTATGGCATTACACTCGACGCCTCACTGATCACCGGCATTGATCCGCCACCGGAAGTAGAATCCGCGCTTGCCGCCATCAACACAGCGCACAACATGGTTTCTTCCGATGTAAGTCTCGCCCAGGCCACCGCCGACCAGCGCATCGAGCAATCGAAGCGCGCCGCAGAAATTGAAACCCTGAAAGCCCAAGCGGAAGTTCAGCCTCTTATTTCTCTGGCAAGTCAGTTGTCAGAATTAAAGGGAACGGGTGAAGGAGCCTTACACGCCTACGTGCGCAACGTTCGTCTCGGCCTTTTTGGTAATGCTCACCAGGTTGTCGTGGAGACTAAGCAATGACTTTCCTCATCGCTGCCGCTGCCACATTTATCGGCTCCTTCGTCCTCGTACCGGCAATCTTCTGGCTACTGCGTTTCTTCGGGTTTTACGCCATCGTGCCGGAGCGCACCTGCTGTGTATTCGTACTCTTTGGCAAAGTTGTCGCGGTGATCGACGAACCTGGTCTGCATCTTCTGCTGTTCAAACTTGGCCTGAAAGCGCCGATTGTCCGCTGGCTCGGCCGCCTCTACGTCCTCGACATGCGCATTGACCAGCAATATCTCCGCAGCCAACCGGTGAACTCCGAAGAAGGTGCGCCGATGGGCATCGGTATCTGGTACGAGATGTTCGTTAGCGATCCCGTAGCGTTCCTGTTCAAAAACGCCGATCCCCGCGGCTCGCTGGCTACCAACGTGAGTAATTCCACCGTCCGCTGCCTGAGCAACTTGAAACTTGCCGACTTATTGCAGAACCGTCACGCCATGAGCCAGACTGTCCGCGCCGAGGTCTCCCCGCAATCCCACGAGTGGGGATACAAGCTCGGTTCGGTCTACATCCGCAAGGTCCACTTCCGCGACACCCAGATGATCAAGCAGATCGAAGAGAAAGTCGTGAACCGATTGCGCCAAGTCACCTCCTCCATTAAGCAGGACGGCGCCAACCAGGTAAGCATCATCACGAGTACCGCGGAGCGCCAGGCGGCCGTGGAATTTGCTAAAGCAGCCGCAATGAGGCCGCGCATTGTCGGAGAAGCCTTAAACAAAGTCGCGGCCGACCCGGAAGTCGAAGCGGCCATGTTTGAGATTCTCGAGATTCAGAAGATCGTCGACAGCAAGGCGCGCATAACCCTGATTCCGGAAAAAGGCGGCATACTTCCCGAACTGCTGGCTTCCGCATCGCGTTCTCCAGACGTAGCAGGGCCATCACAGCCAGTCCGATCTAAGATTCCGACCAAAGCCCAGGCATAAGCCGCACTCGGATAGAGTAACCACGGAGAAACAATCATGGAAAGATCGTGGCAGTCGATTATCGCTAAGTGGCCCATGGCAGTCGCCCTTGGACTATGTGGCATTTTTGCTAGTCACAGCGCCACCGCCCAGGCCGAGTACCACCCCACGCCCGAGAATCTGCAGGCGCGCCGCGATTATCAGGACATGAAATTCGGCATGTTCATCCATTGGGGCGTCTACAGCGTGCTCGGTGATGGCGAATGGGTCTTTCACGAGCGTCATCTCAAGGTCGACGAATACAACCGCCTGCCTGTATTCTTCGATCCAGAAAAGTTCGACGCCAAGACTTGGGTGTCGCTCGCCAAAGCCGCCGGCATGAAGTACATCACGATCACGTCGCGCCATCACGATGGCTTCGCCATGTTCGACTCCAAAGTTTCCGACTGGAACATCGTGGCTCGCACACCGTACAAGAAAGACCCGCTGAAAATGCTGGCCGATGAATGCCATCGCCAGGGCATCAAGCTCTTCTTCTACTATTCGCAGCTCGACTGGCACAATCCTGACTACTATCCGCGCGGCGCCACCGACTGGCCCAACGGCCGCCCCGACCATGGCGACTGGAACGCCTACCTGGACAACTACATGGACGGCCAGCTCGCCGAACTCCTCACCAACTATGGCCCCATCGGCGGCATATGGTTCGACGGCATGTGGGATAAGCCCAACGCCGACTGGCACCTCGATAAGACTTACGGGCTGATTCACAAGCTGCAACCCGCCGCGCTGATCATCCCGAATCACCATCAGACGCCGCGCCCCGGTGAAGACGTTCAGACTTTCGAGCGCGATCTCCCCGGCCAGAACACTGCCGGATTCAATACCAAATATGTGAGCGGCGAGATTCCCCTCGAAAGCTCCGACACTCTGAACGGCTCCTGGGGCTTCAATATCGGAGACAGCGCCTACAAGAGCGTAGCCGAAATCGAACGCCGCCTGGTCCGCGTCGCAGGGAACAACTCCAACCTGCTGCTGAACATCGGCCCTTACCCGAACGGCGAGATCGATCCTCAGTTCGTCACCCGTCTCCAAGCTGTGGGAGAATGGCTCTCAAAGTATGGAGACTCCGTGTATGGAACTCGCGGAGGCCCAATCCCTCCCGGCGACTGGGGAGTAACGACTCAGAAGGAAAACAAGATCTACGTGCACGTGCTGAGCTGGAGCGCCCCACTGTTGGCTCTTCCGCCAATTGGGACGAGAGTCTCCAAGGCACAATCGCTGCTAGGTGGCGGAGCCGCAGAATTCACTCAAGACTCAAATGGAATAGTCTTGAAGCTTCCGCAACCGACTAACGACGAAGTCGATCGCGTGATCGTCCTGACGTTGGCCCGATAGCAACTGGCGCAACCCTCGACGCGGCTGCCCGAGCCTTCGGTTTTCTAAGACTGGGAACGATGCGGCCGGCTGAGAGGAAGTCTTAACGGGAAGCTCGCGTTCCTTCACTTTGGCCTTTTGGCAGCTACAGCGTCCGACTTCGCCGCAGCCGCATTATCCGTCTTTCCCATGTCAATCCAAACCGCCTTGAGGTGTCGGTTGGAGTCTGAGGTCAGGATCGTGCTGGTTTGCGTCGCAGTGCCATTCGCCCCCGGCCGCACGATATCGATCGCTTCCTGCGTGACGTGCAGGTCGGCTCCTGGATCCCCCGGATTCGCCTGCTCCACCCGCTGCGCCGTGCTATGTCCACCACCCGCTCCCGTCCGCTGTACCGTGCTCTCTCTCCGCACGAGCCGTAAACCCTCATCTCCCGCCTGCCCCGGAACATTGGTGGAATAAGTTTCCGTGGTTTCAGATTCTTCTGCCGGACCACCCGCCGACTTACTCACCGTGCGCTCGGCAACTGCCATCTTGCCGTTCGCATCCGGCCGCAGCACGCGCTCTTCTTTCGTGCTCCCCCCACCCGTTTCCGGCGTTGTCGTCCCCTCGCGAACTTCGCTGAGTGTCCAATGTCCCGCACCATCCGAAAGGGACGTCGACCTGCTGAACTCGACCGCCTTGGCGTCGGTCTGGCTTTCGCGCTCTACGATCTGCACGGTTGGCGCGAGGCCTCCACTCCCGTCAGCGGAAAACACTGTGGTCCTGGTGTCGCGGACGCCGGGACTAACCTGCTTTGAATCGATGAGTGCGCGCTGTACCACCTGCAATGCGCCATTCCCGTCAGGATTCGAGATCGTGCGGGTCATCTTCCTCTCCCCGTCGGGGAAACTGCGCGATTCTTCTTTTGTCTCTTGTGTAAGAGTTCTTTGCCCGTCAGCAGTCCTTCCGTAAGAACGCTCGACGTTGCGCACGGTGGTACCGTTCACTCGCACCGACTCCCGTTCGATCTCGGAGTAAGGGACATAGCGCCCGTCCGGCCCCTTCGCTTCAACAACGGTCTTCTCGATCACCCGGCCGTCGGCTTCGGAGTGCGTAGTGCGGGTTCGTGTAGGATTTGCCGTTCCGGTTTGATCTATCGGTTGGCTGCTAGTCGACCAGGAACTATCGGTGGGGTTACTCTGCCCGCGTCCGGTCTGCGATATGCCGGCGACAAGCCACAGAACAATCAGCGCACCACGAATCGCCACTCGGTTGTTGGACCGCATGGGAACATTATCTGTCATTCCTCGCCATCTTGCTCTGCTCAATCGCGCTCAGCCGAATCACCGCCGCGGCGGCGCTGTAGCGAACTTTCGTATTCTTGTCCGAGAACTTTTCCACAATGTGAGGCAGCAAGGATGCATCCCCGCGCTGCGCGATAGCCTCCACCGCTGCAGCTCGAACGATCCAATCTTTGTCATGGGTTGCCTTGACGAGCGCACGACCACTGGCAGGGTCTGGATCATGCGCCAGTAGAGTAGCCGCCACCGCCCGTACTGGATTCGGATCCTTCTTATGCACGGTTCGCCACGCATCCCATCCGATTCCCGCAAACGGGACGAACCCGATGCCTTCAGACAATCCAATCTGGGCCAGTTCCTTCGGGTTTTTCAGAGTTGCCAGTTTCTGAGCAATCAGTCCATCGCCAGCCTTGCGTTCTCCGATCAGCAGGTCGTAGTAGACCGCGTACGCCGACTTCTCGTCCTTCAGCTCGCGCAATGACTGAGCAGCAGCCATGACCACCGGAATCTTCTTATCTGCCAGGGCACCCTGCAGTTTCGGGATCGATTCCTTTGCATTCATCTGCCCGAGCGCGGTAGCTGCCGCGCGGCGTACGTCAGCATTTGGATCGCTCAGGGCGTTCTCAGCCAGTTGCCGCGCCTGCGAGTTGTCCCGCAGCAATCCCAGCGCTCGGATTCCGTTGGTCCTCGCGCTGGCACGCGGCGAGAGAGCCGCCGTCATGAGCATGTCCCAAGCTTTGTGCTGGGGAGATTCGATATCCTGCGCCGGTTCAGCCAGTGACAACGCCCCCAAAAAGCAAGCCATCACCAAGCACGTCGCTAGCCTGAAGATTCTCATAACGCAGATACGTGGGCTGGCAGCTCAGCCTCAACAGTTAAGATGCGACTCTCAGGAGATTCGTTAGGAAGGGTTTTTGCCCTACAGGATGAACCGTGCTAACACGAGGAAGGAATCCTATACCCGAACTGGGCCGCCCGGTTTCTCACTTTCTCCGATCCAAGGCAAGATCGTTGCGGCCCACGTTCTACTCGACGACAGACCAATCGACTTCACTCAAGAACATATGCGTTCTTTGGTGACCTTCGCCCAAACCGACTGGCTCATTGTGCTTGCATCGAGCGCAATTGACAATCACCACAAGTTCTAGCACCGGGACGCCCAAGGGATCCATGCAAGAACTGGCAGCGCCCCCGCCGCCGGTCCCTTCACTCACTGGAATCTTTGATCCGAGCCTCTACGTCCCTAACTTCGTTCTAGTACGACTGCACAATCTTCTCCAACGCAAACCGGCTTCGGATCACCAGCGTCGCTCCCTTGGCCTGCATTAACTGTTTCTTCTTGAACTCTGAGAACAACCGGCTCACGGTTTCTCGCGTTGTCCCGATGATCTCTGCAATCTCCTCGTGCGTAAGCGTCAATTTCACCTGCGAAGACCCATCACTCTGTGCCGACTTCGTAGACCATGAAAGCAGCAGTTTCGCGAACTTCTCCGAAGGCGACGCTGCCAGCCCCAGAGTTCGGATCTCTTCGTATGCCGTGTAGTAGTTTCGGCTCAATTGCTGCGCCACCCGCATCGCGACCTCAGGAAACTCTCTCAGGAACTGCTGCAGCGAATCCCGCGGAATAAAATTCGCCTGCCCCGGCTCCATCATCTCCGCGGTGACTTCGTATGGAACGTTCGAAATCACAGCGTTTAATCCCAGCACATCCCCAGAGTCCGAGATTTTCGTGATGATCGTTTTGCCTTCCCTCGACGTCGTCGACAGCTTCGCCTTCCCACTGCAGAGCACGAACACACCGCGCGACAATTGCCCTTCAATGAAGAGCATCGCACCCTTCGGATAGACCGCCGTCGATTTGATCTCATTCAGCCTCTGGCTCGCTGGTACCGATAAATTGCAGAATAGGTGTTCACCTCTACTAGGACAGGTCGTGCAATTGTCGAGAATGTTCAATCCGTATGGAGCTCGCATCAGCAAACCTCCTGAACGGGTATCAAGGCCCCGGCTACCCGGCTGTGCCTCAACCCACACGAGCAATGGCACGCCTAGAACCATTCCCGAAGCCACCTGGAATCGGGGCCGGGTAGATGCCTATCTGAAAGAAAACAGGTAAGTTATATCGCTCGGGTTAAAGTATGGCTGGCTTTGGTCTGATGCCGAATACCCCGAATTTGGGGCATTTCCCTCACGTGGGTGTGTGATCTGCATCACTCCCGTATGTGATTGATCCACCTCCAGTTGCAAGCTACACAAGGCTTTCACCGCAAAGAACACGCAGGAACACCAAGGAAGGCCCGGCTGTCCTTGGTGGACCTTCGTGTCCTTTGTGGTTCAAGCTTTTCGGCGTCCTGACCTAGGGACCGACGGCCACCTGCAGCATCGAGGGTGTCTGCATCCTTTCTCGGTAAATAATGTTCCTGGCGGGCACCTCGCCCACCGCGTCCACATGCACCACATATCCACCCCGAGGCAACGTCTCGCCGAACGGCAATTCCTGGCCGACCGTCCCCCGCCGCAATAGAAAGTGCTGATACCCGATCGCTACAGCCCGCCCATTCTCCGGCACCGCCAGCACAATGAACGTCAAATCGATGTCATCCGGCGTAGTATTCGAAATCTCCGCACTTCCCTCGATCCTGTTCCCGTTCACGTGCGCCGGATTCTTCCAGCTGAGCACCATCGCCGAGTGCACTCGCAGCGTGAATGCCTTCTGCACCGATCGCTGTGGCTGCCCGCTATCCGTCACCGAAATGGTGAATTGGAAATCCCCCGTGTGCTCCGGTGACCCGTGCAGAAGGCCGTCATGCTCGAGTTTGAGCCCTAGCGGAAGCGCGCCTTTCTCCACCCGCCAATGCAACGGAGGCACGCCTCCATGGGCACGAAAGCGAACCTCATAAGAAGCATGCGGATAGGTTTCCGGCAACTCGGAGTCGTTTTCAATGATGAGGTCAGATTCGCCCGGCCCCTGCGACGCGTCCTCCTGCAAACCGGCTTGCGGCTCGCTGATCGGAAGCGAAGCCACCTGACAGACCGGTATGCCCGACGCGAACCCAACCGCCGCCACCATGAAAACCCGACGAATGAAAGAAGATCTGCTCACTTTGCTTCCTTTGAGCCTAAACTGCTATCCGGCTCAGACAATAGATGGGCCTGATTTCCTGCGATTCCGAACAGTATTCCCAATGAATGTTCCTCGAGCCTTTTTTTGCGTCCGGAATCGCCAAAACACGAACGTCACATTGACGGGTATTCTAACTTTCTGGAAAACTACATAGAGGTTAGTATTGATCTCTAGTCCCAGCGTTTTTCATTAGATGGAACTTCTGCTCAACCTTTTCTGGCTGTTGCTGGCGATGCCCGCCTACTGGCTGTGGCGTTACTCCAGAACTGCCCCCCAGAGACGCAAGTTTAATGCTCTCCAATGCTTCCTGGCACTCGGATGCTTGCTCGTCATTCTCTTCCCTGTGGTATCGGCCAGCGACGACCTGCGCGCCATGCGGGCCGAAATGGAGGAGTCCTCAAGCAAGAAAAGCACCTGCCAAGTTGCCGGCGACAAGCATAACTCCTTGAAATGGCAGGCTCAGCCCTCCGCCCTGGCTTCCGATTCCTCCTCGTGTGGATTCAGTGAACTGGCCTGGCACTGGGTTCCGGCTTCGGTCTCATCTTTGTCTTCTGCCCGTGCGATTGCGCGATCCGATCGCGCTCCTCCTCGCGTCGTCCTCGCATAGTTCGATAGCCGCCCGTTCCTGCGAAGCAACGACGGCCACTTTCTTCCTCCTCCACAACAGTTGCGCGGAACCGATGTCTCGATGCTTCCGCCCCACGGGCAGGTAGATATTCCGCCAGGGCCACAAGGCGCCATCGCCTGCCAGCACGGAGAGCTTCATGCGGTCGAGATTGCTGATTGCAGTTGCCGTTGTTCTGGGCAATATCATCCTGTGGTGCCAGACACCACCCCAGCCGGGTGGGTCTCCGCCTCAGCAAGTCTGGACATGGGACCGGGTCAAGGAACAGTTTCAGCGCAACAACACCACTCTCCTTGCCAGCAAGCTCAATATCGACGAACTGAAAGCTCAGGAGATCACTGCACACCTCCGCCCCAACCCTGATTTCACGCTGACCGCCGACGGCACGCAGATCAGCCCGAGTCACGGAGTTTGGCAGCCCTTCGCCGGGACCTTTGTCTCCCCCGGGGTCAGCTACCTGTTCGAGCGTCGTAACAAGCGCGGCCTGCGCTATGAGGCTGCCAAGCAAGGCACGGCGATCGGTGCCGCGCAGTCGTCAGACACCGAGCGCACCCTGCTCTTCAACTTGCGCACAGCATTCGTAGGTATCCTCCAGGCGAAGGCCGTGCTGCGTCTCGCGCACGATAACCTTGAGTACTACGATAAAATTCTGAAAGTTAGCCGCGACCGCTTTCAGGCCGGAGACATTGCCCGCATCGATCTGGACCGCCTGGAACTGCAGCGCCTCCAATACGAGTCGGATCTACAGAACGCAGAAGTCAATCTGCGCACGACCAAAATCAATCTCCTCGCCCTGCTCGATGATCGCCGCCCGGTCGACAGTTTCGATGTAGAGGGAACGTTCGACTTCCGCGACGATCTTCTTCCTCTCGATGACTACCGCAAAGAAGCCCTCGACGCCCGACCGGACCTTCGTGCCGCCCTGCTTACGGTGAAGCAGGCTGAAACGAATTACAAGCTGGCCGAAGCTGACGGCTCGACCGACCCAACCATTGGCCTCTGGTTCACCCACAACGGCTCGTTCAATAACCCCGACGCGCTGAACACCATTGGCGCCAGTGTGAGCATCCCGTTGCGCATCTTTGACCGCAATCAGGGTGAGAAGCTGCGCACAAAGATCGACATCAGCCGCAACGAAAAATTGCGCCAGGGCGTCGAGACGCAGGTCTATAGCGACGTCGACTCTGCCTACGCCACGCTCAATAGCAACATCAATCTGCTGAAACCCTACAAGCGCCAGTACCTGGAACAGGCTGTGCGCGTGCGTGACACAGTTTTCTTCTCCTACCAGCACGGTGGCGCATCGCTGTTGGACTTCCTGAATGCCGAGAGCGAATACCGCTCGGTGGAACTGAACTATGTGAACCTCGTCGGCTCCTATCTCACGGCGGCGGCTCAGATAAACCAGGCAGTAGGGCGCGAGGTGATTCAATGAAAGTAGTTTTCCTCACCGCAATCATTCATCTCGCCCCGGGGGGGCGTCTGATAATAGCCCGGCGCTTGCAGCGCCGGGGAGCCTTCGGTCCGATTCCGCGTCCCGTAGGGACGCCTGAACCCTTCACCCGATGTCGCAAATGGAGAATGGTCCGTTACATCCCGGTGGCGATCCTGCTCGCGGCGCTCACAACCGCATTGGGATGTTCCCGCGACACTCCCGCCGCCACCAGCAAACCTCCCGTCACGATTGATCCCGATGTTTTCACCGCCGATCATCCAGAGCTTTTTAAAACTGCGAAGGCCGAGCTTCGCAAGCTTCCGACGCAGGTCAGCGCAAACGGCGTCGTTTCTCCCGATGTGAATCGCACGATCCACGTCACCTCGCTCGGCGCCGGCCGCGTCGTGGACCTCAAAGCCAAACTGGGTGACACGGTCCAAAGAGGCCAGACCCTGCTCGTGATCTCGAGCCCCGACCTCGCCGGCGCCTTTGCGGATTACCAGAAAGCCAAAGCCGACGAAGCGTTGTCGCACAAAGCCCTCGATCGCGCCCAGATGCTCTACGATCGCGGCGCAATCGCGACGAAGGATCTCGAAGTGGCTCAAGACGCCGAGGACAAAGCCAAAGTCGATGTGGAAACCGCCGATCATCATGTCAGGATTCTCGGTGCCGATCCCGCCAAACCGAGCCCGCTGATCGAATTGAAAGCACCGGTTTCCGGCACGATCGTGGAACAAAACGTCGCCGGAGCCGAGGGCATCAAGAGCCTCGATAACACTCCCAACCTTTTCACCATCGCCAACCTGTCCGAGGTCTGGGTCGTGTGCGATGTCTTTGAGAACGATCTCGGCGAAGTCCACCTGGGTGACGCTGCCGAAATTCGCCTCAATGCTTTTCCGGATCGCGTCCTCAAAGGCAGGGTCGCCGATATTTCGCGCGTGCTCGATCCGAATACCCGTTCCGCAAAAGTCCGGATCGTGCTCCCCAACCCTGACGGTTCTCTCCGGCCCGGCATGTTCTCCGTAGCTACGTTCCGCTCGCGAAAGCTGACAGACCGGATCGTGGTCCCCTCCACGGCCATCATGCGCCTCCACGATAAAGACTGGGTGTTCCGCAAAGAGGGTGCGAATCAGTTTCGCAAGATTGCCATCGTCGCCGACGGTCTGGCTCCCGATGGCATGCAGGAAATCCGTGACGGTGTAAAGGCCGGCGACGAAGTCGTGACCAATGCCCTCGAATTCTCCACCGAAGTGGCGGAAAAGCGAGCGGGGGAATAGGGAATGATCCGCAAGGCCATCGATTTCGCGCTCGCCAACCCCTTACTGGTGCTCGGAGGCGCGCTCGTCCTGTTCGTGTGGGGCATCATCTCGTTCCACGCCCTGCCGATCGAGGCCTATCCCGACGTCGCCGACACCTATGCCCAGGTCATCACGCAATGGCCCGGACACGCTGCCGAAGAAGTCGAGCAGCAGATCACGGTTCCGCTGGAAGTCGAACTGAATGGAGTCGCCCACCTCACGCATTTGCGCTCTGTATCTCTGATGGGCCTATCCGTCATCACGATCATCTACGACGACGACATCACCACGTTCAATGCCCGCCAGGAAGTCCTCGACAGGCTCCAGAACGTGACTCTGCCCACCGGCGTGTCGGCGGGGATCGGTCCAGACTACAGCCCCATCGGCCAGATCATGTTCTACACGCTGACCAGCACGAATCCGAAGTATGACGTGATGGAACTGAAAGCGCTCAACGACTGGTTCGTCGTGAACCAGCTCAAATCGGTCCCCAACATCGTGGATGTCAATCCTTTCGGCGGACCTACGCGCGAATACCAGGTCCAGCTCGATCCCAACAAGCTGGTCTCCTACGGCTTGGCGTTGCCGCAAGTTGAACAGTCGTTGGTCGCCAACAACATCAACGCGGGCGGTGGATTCATCGAGCGCGGGCAACAGGCCTTGAACGTCCGCGCTGTCGGCCTCATGCAGAGCACGGACGACATCGGGGCTACCGTCGTGAAAGTGCAGAACGGAACTCCGGTGCGCGTCCGCGATCTGGGAATCGTCGTGCAAGCTCCCAAGGTCCGTCTTGGGCAGCTCGGAAAAACCATCCGCAATAAAGACGGCACCATCCTCAACGACGATGATGTCGTCGAAGGAATCGTCCTGCTGCGCAAAGGCGCAGTCGCGGAAACCACGCTCGATGCCTTACACCAGAAGATCGATCAACTGAACGGTACCGAGGGAAAAGCTGGCCTGTTACCGGTCGGAGTCAAACTCGTCCCCCACCTCGACCGCAGCCAACTGATGCATCACACCACGCACACCGTTCTGCGCAACCTGACTGACGGCGTACTTCTCGTCACCCTGGTTCTGTTTCTCTTCCTCGGCAACGTACGCAGCGCTCTGATCGTCGCCATAACGATCCCCTTTTCTCTGCTCTTCGCCGCCATCCTTCTCGATCTCCGCCACATCCCCGCAAACTTGCTCTCGCTGGGCGCACTCGACTTTGGCATGGTCGTCGACGGCTCGGTCGTGATGGTCGAGAACATCCTTCGCCACACTTCCTTCGGGGATCACAAGAAGACTTTCCGCGAAATCGTCGCGGTGGCCGCACACGAGGTGCAGAGGCCGGTATTCTTCGCCCGCGTCATCATCATCGTTTCGTACCTTCCGATCTTTACCCTGCAACGTGTCGAAGGTCGCCTCTTCAGCCCCATGGCCTGGACCGTCGCATTCGCCTTGCTCGGGGCCCTGGTCTTCGCGCTTTTCATCGCGCCCGTGCTTTGCAACTACTTTTTCAGCCGCGAACTGAAAGAGTGGCGTAACCCGGTGCTCGAATGGCTGAACCGCAGCTACGCCCGCACTCTCGACTGGTGCTTCGACCATATGAAGTTCACCCTCGCGATGGGACTTCTCGCGTTAGGCCTGATGCTCTTTTTCGCCCTGAGCGGAATCATCGGTTCCGAATTTCTTCCTCACCTCGATGAAGGCGCCATCTGGGTACGCGGCACTCTCGCGCCCAGCACCGGGCCCTCCTCGAGCATCGCCATGGCAAAGAACGCGCGCATCATCATCGCGGGTTTTCCGGAGGTCCGGCTGGTGGTCAGTCAGGTCGGACGCCCCGACGACGGCAGCGACGCCAGCGGTTTCTACAACACCGAATTCTTCGTCGATCTTCTGCCGCGCGAGGAATGGCGCCCTGAGTTCCACGGCAAGAAAGATGAGCTGATCGCCGCCATGGATAAGGAACTTCAGCAATTCCCAGGCGTCGATTGGAATTTCTCGCAGCCGATTTCCGACAACGTCGAGGAAGCCGTCAGTGGCGTCAAAGGCGAGTTGGCTGTCAAGCTCTTTGGCCGTGATCTCAAGACGCTCGAGCAGAAGGCCGATGAGATGCAAGCCGTGATGAGCCGTATCCCCGGCGTCGCCGATCTCGGCACCTTCCAGGTCCGCGGACAGCCCAACGTCAACGTCAATGTCGACCGCGCCGCCGCCGATCGCTTCGCCATCAACGTCGCCGACGTCCAGGACGCGATCGAAACCGCCGTCGGCGGCAAAGCCGTCAGCCAGATCCTGATCGGAGAGCAGCGCTTCGACCTGACCGTCCGCTACCAGCCGCAATACCGGCGCTCGGTCGAAGACATCAGCAATATCCGCTTGCTCGCGCCGTCGGGAGAGCGTGTATCCCTCGCCCAGCTCAGCAAAATCACCCTCGATGACGGCGCATCGACGATCTATCGCGAAGGCAACCAGCGCTATATCGCCATCAAGTACAGCGTCCGCGGCCGCGACCTCGGCAGCACGGTCCGCCAGGCCATCGAAGAGGTCGGCAGGAAGGTAAAACTGCCCGAGGGATATCACCTCGACTGGACCGGCGAATACGAAAGCCAGCAGCGCGCCAATCGTCGCCTGGCCATCATCGTTCCCGTCACCTTGCTCCTGATGGCGTTCATCCTTTACTCCGCCTTCGGCTCATGGAAATGGGTCTTCCTGATCCTGGCCGTCGTCGCCCTTTCTCCGCTCGGAGGATTTCTGAGCTTGTTGATCACAGGAACGCACTTCAGCGTGTCATCCGGCCTCGGCTTCCTCGCGCTGATCGGAGTCTCGGTGGAGATCGGAGTCATCATGGTCGAGTACATCAACCAGCTCCGCACCCGCGGCATGCCTGTCCGCGACGCGGCCAAGGAAGGCGCAGCTCTTCGCCTTCGTCCCATCATGATGACGATGCTGGTAGCGACTCTCGGCTTGCTTCCCGCGGCCATGTCCCACGATATCGGTTCCGATTCACAGCGACCCTTCGCGATCGTCATCGTCGGCGGCCTAATCGTGGAACTGATCGTCAGCGTAATCCTGTGGCCAACGCTGTATGTCTTCTGGGCGCGCCCCGGAGACCGCCTGCCTCCCGCCGAACAAAGCTTCATGGCCGAAGGGGAGCATGTCGACTAAAAATGTAGCCCCGGACGCCTTCGTCCGGGGCGAGTCGCAAAGCGACGAGTGTCCGCGGCTCGTCCCTGCAAAGGTGACGCGCAAAGAAACCGGAGCCGATTGTGAAACCCGTTTGTGGAAGGGCGCTCCAGCGCAGTGTCAGTCGTGACGGATCGGGGCTTTAGCGTCGCCTCTGTGACGGAAGAGCGCACTCTAGCGTCGTGGGATTTGTGGTCGTGAGATTTGTGGAAGAACGGCGCTTCAGCGCCGCGTTAGGTCGGTGACAGAAGCCGGGCTTTAGCCCCGGTTGGGCCGGGGGTGTAACGGAACACGGCGAGTGCGCAATCTTGCCCGGCCCCCCAATTTTGCCTTTTGGATCAGATGTCCGTAACCTCCATCCCTAACTCTGCGATATACTTCCAGCACCACGCGGTAACTACTCCTTAGGATCTCACTCATGGCTGTCGGTGTACGCACGCTAGATCTGCGGAAGGTGTACCACTCTGCGCCTCCCCTCGGGGCCGGTGGCGGTTTCATCCCACGCTCCGACGCGAAAAATTCCAAGCAGCCGAAGCCCCAAATTACCGCTCTCGATGGCCTGTCGCTTCAGATCGAGCCCGGAGAAATCTTCGGACTGCTCGGGCCGAACGGCGCAGGCAAGTCCACCACGATTGGCATCCTTACAACGCGGGTGCGTCCGACTGGCGGCCATTCGTGGATTGGCGATCACGACGTCTGGAAGGAGCAAGCCACCGTAAAGCGTCTCATCGGAGTCGTGCCGCAACGTCCCAACCACGATTTCTCGCTGACGGCGCGCGAGATCCTTATTTTTCACGCGGCCTACTTCGGCATCCCGCCGAAAGAAGGCAGCAAGCGCGCCGACGAACTGCTCGAAAAATTCAAGTTGACCGATCGCGCTTCGCAGATGGTCCGCGGATTTTCCGGGGGCATGGCGCAACGGCTTTCGATCGCGCGCGCCATGATGCACGACCCGCAGGTTCTATTTCTCGACGAACCCAGCGCGGGTCTCGATCCGCAGACACGCATCCTGCTGTGGGAGATCATCCGCGAATACAACCAGCTCGGCAAAACTGTGCTGCTGACCACGCACAACATGGAAGAAGCCGACGCGCTCTGCCAGCGGCTCGCCATTGTGGATCACGGCAAAATGATTGCCCTGGGTACTCCGAATGAATTGAAACGATCGATCCCCGGTGGATTTCTGATTCGCCTGCACTTTGGCAAGCAGACGCCGGAACTACTCCAGCGTCTGCAAACGCTAGCCGGAGTTCGTGAAGTGCGTCCTCTCGACTCCACGGGCGCCGACGTCTATGCCGACCGCGGCGGATCGCTGATCCCCGAGGTAGCCTCGCTTGCAGCGGCTGTCGGCGCGGAATTGTCTGACGTTCACATCTCCGAGCCCAGCCTCGAGAATCTGTTCCTGCACCACACTGGAAGGAGTTTGCGCGATTGAACTGGAAAGCTTTTGGCGCGATGCTCGCCCGCGACGCCCAAGTGGCGCGGCGCAACATTATTCAGATCATGTTCCAGACGTTTCTGCAGCCCCTGCTCTTCGTCTTCATCTTCGGACGGGTCATGGTCGGCAGCGGATACATGCCAGTCAAATACAAGAGCATACTGCTGCCGGGCATCATCGCGATCAGCATGGTTTTCACGGGAATCTGGGCAGTCGCGATGCCGTTGATCGCTGAGTTCCAATGGACCCGCGAGATTGAAGACCGCCTCCTCGCGCCGATCGACATCTCGTGGATCGCAATCGAGAAAGTCGTTGCCGGCATGATTCAGGCGTTGCTCGCCGGGTTGGTCGTTCTCCCGCTCGGATGGCTGGTGTTGCGGCCGGGCGTCGATATCCGGATTCACGCCCCGCTCGAATTCGCGGCAATGATGTTGCTCGTCGCTCTGTTTTCCGCGTGCGGAGGCCTCGCGCTCGGCTGCTCCATGAATCAGCAGCATATCGGCCTGATGTTCAGCATGGTTATCACCCCGATGATCTTCTTCGGCTGCACCTACTATCCGTGGAGCGCGCTGAATACGTTCCCGATTCTGAAGAGGGTCGTGTTGGTGAATCCCCTGGTCTACGCCAGCGAAGGATTGCGCGCCGCTCTCGTGCCTCAGTTCCCGCATCTGTCGACTCCCGCGATCCTCATCGCACTGTGCTTCTTCGACATCCTGCTCCTGCTCGTGGGACTGCGGCAGTTTGAGAATAAGGCGATCAGCTAGACAACTGGCAGGCTGCTCGGAAAAATACTCAGCGCGCAAGCCTGATTTGAAAGGGCACGGTCTCCTGTGTGCGCGATCCCGGGATTTCTCGGAGAACGGTGGCTCCGGCCCCACCTCATGTCAGCCGCAGAGCGGCGAAACAATTTAGCCGAGGACCTAAGTCCTGGGTAGGTCGGAAAGAGAAGCACGAGTCCCGGGAGGGAGGGCACGCGTCTCACGCACACTCGTTTAGCCACTGAGTCACTCCGCGAAGTTCTAAGAGTGCTGAACCCAGGTTGATCTCCGGGTCAGGAAGATATCTTCGTTACAGGACTACAAAGGTCAGGAGTATCCGATCTAGGGGGCGGCTCACCGCATCGCGCGCTTTGCGCGCGTCCCCGGACGAGGCGTCCGGGGCTACATTTGGGTCGGGCTACATTCTTGGCCCATAAAAAGAGTTCCGAGGTGGTGTAGGATCCATTCGTCTCGGCCGGTAGCTCGCGTTTGACCCTCGCTGACCTGCTCTCGCTGCTTCCCTTGCGGGGCTGCTGCGCGCGATCTCGCTCGGGCTCCGGGCTCACCGCCAACCGGATAAATCTACCCTACGCCTCGGAACTCTATCCTGCCTTCAACATTTCTT
>Ga0210408_10000530_pt1 | contig 47973 bp, 42 predicted proteins | sample IncBWH4MmetaG_FD_155471 | JGI IMG/M metagenome (GOLD analysis project Ga0210408, IMG submission 155471) | Forest soil microbial communities from Barre Woods Harvard Forest LTER site, Petersham, Massachusetts, United States - Inc-BW-H-4-M | ecosystem: Environmental > Terrestrial > Soil >...
GAAGGCCTGTTCGTGCAGGTCTGGGTCCGGCCCATAGAAGCAGTCCTGGAGCTGGTCGCGCGGGATCAGCTTTCGTTCGAGGCACAATTCAATGGCTCGGAAAAGCGGCGCCGGATTGCGATGAGGCAAAACCAGGCAGCCGGCATAAAGGATGGTGAAGCGCGGTTGGCGCGGCGGCAGCGTTTCGGGGAAGAGGGTTGGATCAAAGCCGTTGTGAATGACGGTGACCGATTTGCCGATTCGGCGGCCCAGCCCCTGGGCGAGCCCTTCGGAGACCGCCACGACGCGGCTGGCTCGCGCGCACAAACGCCGTTCGTGACGCGCATAGAGGGGGCGTTTATACCACGAGCCCAGGCGCTGCACATTGAAACAGTCGCGAATATCGGCAACCCAGGGAACGCCGCCAACATCAGCAGCCTCCGCCGCCAGCGCCAGGGGTACCATCGGATCGGAAGTGGCCCAGATGGCATCGAAATGTTTTTGTTGAAGGAGCGAGAGAATCCTGGAGCGGGCCTGTCTCCACCAGAGGATGGGCGCGCGATAGGGCCAGAAATAAGGAGCAACTTTGCGCAAATAAAAGCGTTCGTACATACCGCGAGGCTCCGGGTTCAGCACCCGGTGGATTTCCACGGCCTCCGGAATGACACCGACAAAATTCGGGTCATAATTGGGCCGGCCGGCCGGCCAATCATCACAAACGACGGTGGGCAACCAGCCGTTCTCGGGGAGGAACTTGGCGAAACACCCGGAGCGGTAGCTCGCGATGTGATTGCGTGGAGGAAAATAAAAGGCCAGGAGTAGAACGGTTCTCATTTAGCATCGCCGGAGCGGGGCTCGCTGGAGGCGCGAAGAAGAGCAGCAATCTGCTTCGCCGCTGTGCCATTGCCATATAGGGGGGCCGACTGGACCTGCCGTTGGGAGGCTTCCAAGAGGTGGGCACAAATCCTGCGAGGATCCGCAGGCGGGCAGAGCTGGTTGGCGCCTGCTTCCACCAATTCAACCCACTCGGTTTCGTCCCGCAAAGTTACGCAAGGAACGCGATGCCAGAAGGCCTCCTTTTGCACGCCGCCGGAATCCGTCGCGATCATTCGCGCCTCCATTTCGAGCCGCTGCATGTCGAGAAAACCCAGTGGCTCGATTACCCGCAGGTTGGGCGAGAACGCCAGGCCGAGTTTTTGCACTGCGCGGCGGGTTCGCGGGTGGAGCGGAAGCACACCCGGCAGGGTTTGGGCCACCAGGTTGAGCCCGTCAACAATCGCGCGGAGCCGTGCCGGACGGTCGGTGTTCTCGGCCCGATGAATCGTCGCCAGAAAATAGCTCTTGGGGGCCAACTGCAAATCCGTCAGCGCCTTTGAAGACCGCAGGACGGTTTCCCGGAACGCCAGAATGGCATCGAACATCACGTCGCCGACGCAGTGAACCCGGTTTTCAGGATGGCCCTCGCGGCACAGGTTTTCACAAGCGGCAGGGGTGGGAGCAAACAGCAGCAGGGACAGGCGGTCGGCGACGATGCGATTGATTTCTTCGGGCATACCGAGGTTAAACGAACGCAAGCCCGCCTCGACATGGGCAACCGGCACGTTGAGTTTGCTGGCAGCCAAGGCCCCGGCCAAAGTTGAATTCGTATCGCCATAAATCAGGGTCCAATCAGGTTTGTGCTGGAGGATGGCCTTTTCGACGCCGATCAGCATGGCGCCGGTCTGCTCGCCATGGGAGCCGGAGCCAACTCCCAGATGAATATCCGGAGTTCGCAAGCCAAGCTCGCGAAAAAATACGCCCGACATATTGTCGTCGTAGTGCTGGTCCGTGTGGAGCAGGATTTCCCGCAGGCCGGCGTCAGCCAGGGCGGCGCTGACGGGTTTGGCTTTGATGAATTGGGGTCTTGCCCCAAGCACAGTAAGAATGACCATGATCAAACGGCGACGTTGAACCGGCGGAGCCATCCGCCAAAGATGAGCATGCGCCAGACCGCCGGATCGTATTTTGCCCGGCCAGCGCGGACCTTGGCAAACTCCGTGGTGGCCTGGGGCTTTAAGACACCGCGGCTGGCGTCCACCGCGTGGGCCAGACGTTGCTCCAACTCGGCGGCGCTCTCCTGCGCCCACATCTCTTCCGGGGTCACGAATCCGATTTTGTCGCGGCGCGCCAGGACTTCGGCCGGCACCAAGCCTGACATACCTTCCCGCAACACGGCCTTGGTTAACCCCGACCGGATTTTGTAGCGGTCAGGCAGTCCGGTGACGAACTCCACCAAGCGATAGTCCAGGAAGGGCACGCGCGCCTCAATGGAGTGCGCCATCGAGTTGCGGTCTTCCCAGTGTAAGAGCATCTGCAAGTGCGCCCCGGTCAGCAATTCCAACGAGAGTTCCCGGGCCGAGGTGTGGCGGTTGAATCGCGCGGCCAAGGGGCCGGGAAACGAGGCGCCCAACGCCTCCGGTGCGAGCCAAGCCGGGGACCTCTGGTTGCGGCGGAGCTGGCGGAAGCGCCGCTGCCAGGCCATGGGCATGGCGCCGTCCACGAGGGCGCGTCCGAAAGCGCTGAGGGCGCCGTTCCACTGGCGGCGCGCCGCGAGGGCTTCACGCCAGGCGCACAGGATGCGGCCCTGGCGGAGCATGCCTCCCAGGAACGCGCGGTGGAAATTCGGGTAACCATAGAGTTGCTCATCAGCGCCCTGACCATCCAGCATGACCTTAATCTTCCGGGCGGCTGCGAGTTGGAATACGCACCATTGGGCGTAGATGCTCGTGCTGGTAAACGGCTCGTCCTGGTGCCAAATGACCTGGTCGAGGAGCGCAAGAAAATCCTTCAGCGAGGGAAAAACGTAGTGCGACTCGACGCCCGTGGCGGCAACCACTTTTTCGATGTAATCCCGTTCGTCATAGCATTTGATTTCCGAGCAAGCCGAGAAGGTCTTATGTGCCAACCGAGCCTTGGTTTGGCGCAGCAGCAGGTGCGTCACGGAGACAATCGAGGAGGAATCGAGTCCGCCGGACAAACAGGAACCGACCGTCACATCCGAGCGCAGCCGAAGCCGGACGGAGTCAATGAGCAACTCGCCGAAGCGCGTTGCTGCGTCCGCAAAACTGCCGTTGAAAAGTTGCGGTTCGAGCTGGTACCAGCGCGTTACATGCAAATCGGGGACAGGAGCGGTGCCTGTTCGAGCCGACCTGGTGTTCAAGCGGGCGTAGCACCCCGGCTCAACCTGAAACACCCTGGCGAACATGGTTTCCCGGCTGTGGTCCTGGAGACCGGCGAGCAGGAAGTCGTAGGCAGCCTGGCCATTGAGACGCGGATGCCAGCCGGGCAGGCAGGTGAACGCTTTGATTTCGGACGCAAAGGCAAACAAATCGTCCGTCGCCCAGTAATAAAGCGGCTTGATCCCAAAGCGGTCTCGCGAAAGAACAAGTTCATTCGTATGGGTGTCATAAATCGCCAGGGCCCACATCCCGTTGAACCGCGGAAAGCACTCCAAGCCCCATTCGGCATAGGCCGCCAAGATCACCTCGGTGTCGCAGTGGGATAGGAACTGGCGGCCGAGAGTTTCCAACTCGCTCCGGAGCTCGAGGTAATTGTACACTTCGCCGTTATAAACCATCCAATAGCGGTCCTGGTAAGACATTGGCTGGTGGCCCAGCGGGGACAAATCGAGGATTGAAAGGCGGCGATGGGCAAGCCCCAGGCGAGCCTCCAGCCGGCCAGGCAATTCATCGAGCCGGCCGATGGGCCGATAGGGCATGTCGGCTCGAAAGACTTCAGGTGGAGTTTCTCCACCTCCCAGGCAGACCGGTCGACCCGGTTGCGCGAGCAAATAGCCTTCGTCGTCCGGCCCGCGGTGGCGCAACAATGTGTTCATTTGCTGCAGTTGCGCCCCGGCATCGCCTTTGAGCGTGAGGAGTCCGGCAATTCCGCACATTATTGGACTCCTTTCGCACCCCGAGGCGGAGTTAGAGGACGCCAAGATCGAGTTGAACGGAGCGGTGCCCCGTTGCCAGCCGCATCGGTTAAATCTTTGTAGATGTCGATGAGCCCGGCGGCAACTTTGCGCGCATCGTGGTATTGTTCGATATACTGGCGGCCCCTGATACCGAGGTCGTGCCGCTGCCGGCCGTTTTTCAGCAAGGGAGCTATCGCCTCAGTCAGCGTGGTTTGATCGGCGGCAACAATCGGCAGGGTGTCGGGATAGCGTGGCCGCAAGGCGGGTTTGATGAAACAGACCACCGGCTTGCCCAAAGCGAGGGCTTCGTGTGAAGCCAACCCTTCGGCGCCAATGGTGAATTGGTCCAGAAAGAGATCACACTCAGCAACTGTTTTCAAGGCCTGGCTTCTGGGTATCTGGTGGATGAGTTTAAAATCAAACGTATGCGTTCGAGCCAGATTATCCAGCGTACTGAGGACCGCTTCGGTCCCTTTTTTGGCTTTGTCCGAAGGCGCATGGACCACGAGAGGGCGCGCTTGGCTGGCGTCCGGATAACGGGGTTCGTAATCTTCAAGCATGAGGCAAGCTTGCGTCTGGTAATAGCCAGCGAAGGCTCCAGCGTCCAGATAGTCGGAGAGTTCGTAACCAGGAATCAGGCATTGAAAGCCGAAGCGACCGAACATCCGCTGAGTGGATTGGGAACGCGGCCAGGTCAGTTCGGGATTTTGCTCATACATTCGGGCGAGGGCCGGATTATCGCGTGAAGCCACGCGGGGGTCACGCACATCATCGCCCCAGAACTCGACCAGGCGTGGCTTGCGCAACCAAGCAGCCAGGCGGAGGTCCATTCCTCTCCAGGTCGTTCCACCCCAATGCCAATGAATCAGATCCGCCCAGGCCATCAAGCGCATCATTTTGAGCCGCCATCGAAGGCCCCGCCAAAGGCGGCTCGCCGGAGCGGGCTTCCCGAACCAGTCCATGGTCTCAATGCCGGAATAATCCTGGATAGGCGAAAACCTCCGGGCCAATCCACGCGCCTGGACCCCCAGGGCACGCAACCCGCGCACGGTGATCGAAATCTGAGAGGCGACGTTGAAGGGGAGGTGAAGGATTTTCATTGAGCGGCGCTGCAAATAGCCTCGACGACCTGATCAATTTGAGACTCGGTCATTCCCGGGAAAATGGGTATAGCGAAGGCCAGCCGGGAGGCTGCGTAAGCACCAGGGAACAGAGACGGCACACGCCCTTGCTCGAAAACAGGCAGTTCCGGAAGGTATTGGGCAGCGTCCGAGACTGCCACGTCCCTTTGACGCAAGGACTCTTTGAACCGATTCAGCCTGCGTTCAGCAGCCTGAAGAGCGCCGGCATCTGCCGCCAGGTCAACGAGCGGACCGTCAGCCCACGTGCAAACGTAGGCCTGGAACACGTGCTCTTCCAGCGATGCTGGCAATCGGGGAGGAATCAGGCAGCAACAGGAAGACAGTTGATCGGCGTAACGCTGCGCTATATGGCGCCGTTGGGAAAGGAATTGAGGCAAGCGTGCCAGTTGGGCCAGCCCGACCGCCGCCTGGAGGTCAGTGAGCTTGCAGTTAAAGGCCAACCGGCTGAATCCGCAAGGACTGCCGTCGCCGGTTTGAAAGCGCGCCCAGGCGGTCCGCGCGGCTCCATAGTTGCGGTCGGCGCGAATGTTGGCCGCCAGAGCAGGGTCGTTGGTGCAGACAGCGCCCCCCTCACCGGTGGTCAGGATCTTTCGCGGATGAAAACTGAAGCAGCCCGCGACGCCAAAAGTCCCGGCCAACCGGCCGGCTTTCCTCGCACCGAATGCCAGGGCGGTGTCTTCCACCAGGGCTAGATTGCGCCGCCGGCACTCGGTTGCAACCACATCAATTTCCGCAGCCTGACCAAACATGTGGACTGCAATCACGGCCTTGGTATCCGGGGCCAGCACAGCAGCGATGGTGTCCCAAGTCACATTGAATGTGGCCGGGTCAATATCGGCAAACAACAACCGCGCGCCGGTTTCGAGGACGGGCAGGGCGGTGGCAGCGCAGCTCAAAGCCGGCACTACGACAGAATCCCCTGGGCCAACGCCGAGGCCCCGCAAGGTGAGCATGAGGGCGGAGGTGCCGGAATTGACCGCACACACCTCGCGGCAGCCGAGCAGGTCGGCCAGGCGCTTTTCAAATTCCTCGACCTTTGGGCCCTGCGAAACCCACCCTGAGTGCAGGACTTCTCTTACAGCAGCTTCTTCTTCCGGACCGAAAAAAGGCCGCGCCAACGGTATGCCGTTTGTCATGACCGGGACTCCTTTCGGAGCGAACGAGCAGGAACTCCAACCGCCAAGCAGTGAGGCGCCAGGTTATGCAACACCACCGCCCCGGCTCCCACGGTGCTCCAACCGCCGAGTCTAACAAACGGGCAGACCTTGGCACCGGTCGCGACGAACACGCCTTCCCCGGTCACCACCGCTCCGGCGAGCACGGCCCCGGGACCGATATGGCAAAACTCCCCTACGATGCAATCGTGCTCGATGATACAACCAGTATTGAGGACGGCATGTGACTGAACTACGGCACCGGCGTTGACAATGACGCCCGCCAGAATTTGGGCTGTCGGATGGACCCGGGCATGGGGTGAGATAATTGCCGATGGGTGACGGACGCCGCAAGGCTTTGCGCCGCGGCGGTTCAGGTCCAGGGCGATGCGCTTGCGCAGGTCGTTGATCGCTATGGCAATCAGAACCGCATAACGACTGAGGTCGTCGGGCGAAAGCTCCTGCATAGGTCCCCTCACGGTGGTTTGGAGGATGCGCTGTCCCTTCTTTCCCGGATCATCATCTACGATAAAGGCGGGCTTGTGCCCACCGGCAAGCAGGGCATCCACCACCGAGGTCGCATGCCCGCCGGCACCGTAGAGGATCACATCATTGCTCATGAGCTTCAAGGAAATCCATCAAAACGCCTGGCGAGTCACTCGCGCCGGGTTGCCTACGACCACCGTTTTCGGAGGCACATCCTGGAGCACGACCGCGCCGATCCCGGCGAGGCTGAAGTCGCCTATCCGCACGCCGTTGCTAACGGCGCACTGGGCTCCCAAATAGCAGGCTTTGCCGATTTGGACGCCTCCGGCCAGGCAAGCGCTTGAAGCGATGCAGGTGTGGTCGCCCACGACAGTATCATGGCTGAGCACGGCGTTGGGCAGGATGATCACATGGCAGCCGACCCTGACACCTGAATTGATGGTGGCGTTCTGCAGCACTACAGTTCCGCGCCCCAGCGCGGCAAACCGTGAAACGCTTGCCCGTGGATGAACAATGCTGACAAAGGCCTCGTCGGGCAGGCCCGTGGTCGCAATAATATCTGGCTTCCGCCAATAATTGTGGAAGCTGCCAATGCCATTGGCAAAGAGGCAATCGGAATAATTACGGGCGTGCGAGAGCGGCCCGAGCACCCGGCAACCCTGCACCTCTTGTCCCCATACCTCTTTGTTGTCGTCCAGAAAACCGCGCACGCGATATTGCAGCATCCCCCCAGACTCGTTCAGAGCGAGGACCGCATCCAGAATGTCGATACAGTTGCCGCCGGTGCCCAGGATAATGAGGTCTTTCATCGCGTCCTCGAGGCTGGAGGAGACGTCTCGGCGGCGGGCGCCTCTGTGGACAAGGTCCTTTGGAGGACGGAGCAGATAGCTGCCGTTACTTGCGGGACCTGGGATTCCGCCATCCCGGCGTGGAGCGGCAGCGCGAGCCCTTGATAATGGAGGTTCTCGGACACGGGCAAGGCGGGCTGGGGCTGAAGATGCTGTGCGAGATGGCCGGCAACTGAGCCCGGCCCCGCCTCGATGCCCTGGGCAGCGAGTTGATCGATGACCGAAGTGCGTTGGGCACTTTCCGGCAGGACCGGCATGAAGGTTTGCCAAGTGTGTTCGGCGTGGTTGGCTGGGAGCCGCAGACCCGAACAGCCTTGAAGCAGGCCCAAGTACTGGCGCGCTAATAAACGCCGTTTCTGCAGGATGCCCTCGCACTTTCCGAGCTGCACCCGGCCAATCGCGGCCTGAATTTCTGTCATCCGATAATTCAACCCCGGCAGCACAAAGTCGCGGCGGCCACGCGTGCTTTGTTGGCCGTGGTTTCGCCAGAGCCGACAACGCTCGGCCAACGCAGCGTCATTGGTGACAATCGCGCCGCCTTCGCCGGTCGTGATTGATTTACGGGGGTGGAAACTGAAAATCCCGAGCTTGCCGAAGGTCCCAACCGGTTTTGCATGGTAGGTGGCTCCCAGCGCGCAGGCGGCATCCTCGATCACCTCCAACGAATATTTTGCTGCGATAGATAAGACTTCTTCCATGTCGGCCGCCAGGCCAAACTCGTGGACCGGCACAATAGCGCGCGGTTTACCCCAGCCGTGCCGACGGCAATCTCCGATACGACGGAGGAGGTCTTCGGGAGCAAGATTGCAGGTGTCCGGCGACACATCGACAAAGACAGGCCGGGCGCCAACCAGTTTGGCCATGTTGGCGGCGGAGGGCCAGGCGAAGCTGGGGATGAAGACCGCGTCCCCTGGGCCGATGCCCAGCGCCAAATAGCAGATGTGCAGAGCCGCCGTGCCGGAGGAAACCGCGATGCAATGGCGCGCCTGGTGCAACTGCGCAATTCCGGCTTCGAACGCTTCGACCTCCGGCCCCTGAACCACCCAGCCGCTGGCGAGCACGCGACGGACAGCCTCCGCCTCCTGCTGGTCGAAGAATGGCCGGGAGAGTGGAATTCTTTGGCCCATCACGCAATTTGGGTTTTATAAAATTCCCCCGTGCGGCGGATGCCTTCTTCGAGGTCCACCTTGGCTTCAAACCCAATGAGTTCTCTGGCTTTCTTCACGCTCGGCACCCGCAGTTCCACGTCGGCGTATGATTTAAGGGTAAAACAAATGGCTGATTTGCTTCTGAGAACGCGCACGACAGCTTGCGCCAGGCCGAAGATGGTCACCACCGCTCGCGAGTTACCGATGTTGAGACTTTCACCGACCGCATGGGGATGGGTCATCGCCAGCAAGAGCCCTTCGATGAAATCATCGACGTAGCACCAGGCGCGGATTTGGTTGCCGTCGCCGTGAATCTGGATTTCCTGGTTCTGGAGCGCGCGGAGGATAAAGGTGCGGAGGGCGCCCTCGCCGACCTGGCCCGGGCCATAGATGTTGAAGGGGCGCAGGGTCACGGTTGGGAGACCGAACTCCTGATGGTAAGCCTTGGCGAGGTGTTCGCCGGCCAGTTTGCTGACGGCGTAAGTCCAGCGAGCCTCGCCGACGGCGCCAATCTCGGTGCGGTCGGCCTCATCGGCGCGGAACGCGGAAGTGCCAAACACTTCGCTGGTGGAGAAATCAACGAATCTTTCGAGCTGTTTGAGGTCTTTGGCCGCTTCCAGCGCGTTGGCCGTGCCGAGCATGTTAATGCGCATGGTCTCGGTGGGCCGCTTGATCACCGTATCGATGCCGGCGATGGCGGCGCAATGCACGACGATATTCGCACCGTCCATGGCCTGGCGGAGGGCGTGAAGGTCAAGGACATCGCCTTTGACCACCTTTAACCGGGGATGCTTTGCGTAGGCGCGTCCGGTCAGGGCATCGCGGCGCAGGTTGTCATAGACGGTAATGTCGTTCTCCTCGATTAGCCTGCCGATCAGAGTCGAGCCGATAAAGCCAGCGCCGCCGGTGATGAAGATGCGTTTGTCGGTTAGTGGTTCCATGAGGGTTGAGCGGGTTCAGGCGGATATAGATTTGTGCCGGACCTGCTGGCGTACATGCCGCCATTGGCGGAATCTGCGCAGAGGATAGCCGACGAAAACCTTGCGCCAAAGCGACAGCCGTTCGCCGAAGCTGGTCATTTCAAACCGGGTTGCGCGCGGCACATACCAGTTGTTCAATTGGGTGCGTTTGACGAGTTTGTAGCCGTGCCGAACCAAGTGACGGTGTTTGTCGAGCGAGCGGCCTTTATCTTCCAACAGAATCAACGCGGGCTGATGTGATTCCAGGCTAAATCCCCGCAGCACGTCCAATTCGGTGCCTTCGGTATCAATCGAAACAAAATCCACCTTTACGCACCCGGCCCGCTTGAGCAATTCGTCGAGCGTGACGGCTTCCACCTTCTCGGTTCGCTCGTATTCGACCGAGAAATCATCGACATTGCGTTCCAGCGTGGCGAAATCCTCCAGATGACGGGGAGGGATGTAAAGGTCCACCAACCCTTGCTTGCCCGGTGCGGTGCAGGCGGCACAGACCACCTGTGAAGCCGGGCGCTGGCGCTGGAGCATTTCGTAAAGGTTGCGTTGCGGTTCAACCAGCAGCCCGCGCCAGCCATTTTGCTCCAGCAACCACGTCAGCGAGCCATCCACCGGCTCGTTGGCGCCGACCTCGACGAAAAAGCCTTCGCGCCGGCAGTCGAAAAACTGCCACACGAACTCGTCCTGATGGCCGGCATAACTCACACTCGTCAATCGCTCGCCTGATGCTTAACATGGCGGGCATTGACTCTCAATAAAAACAGAAATGCTGTTTAGCTCCTACATATTCCTTTTTGTTTTTTTGCCGGTCACGCTGGTCGGTTTTTGTCTGCTGTCCCGATGGTGGGGAGCGAAGCCGGCGAAGATCTGGCTGACGCTCGCCTCGTTGTTTTTCTACGGCTGGTGGAATCCCATTTATGTGGGCCTGATCATGGCCTCGATGCTGTTCAACTACTGGCTTGGCCGGCAAATCGGCCGGGCCATTCGGTCGGGCGGAAGCGGCGGGCCGCAACTTTTCATGGGCGTAGCGGCTAACCTGCTGTTGTTGGGGTATTTCAAGTACGCCAATTTTTTCGTCAGCAACGTCAATGCTGTCCTGGGCGGCAATTGGGCGGTGGGAAAGGTTATCCTGCCCCTGGGGATCTCGTTTTTCACGTTCACCCAGATCGCCTATTTGATTGACGCCCGTCGCGGTGTTGTTTGCGAGTACGACCTGGGTGATTTTCTCTTGTTCATCACATTTTTTCCGCATTTGATCGCCGGCCCGATTATTCATCATTCCGAGATGATGCCTCAGTTCGCCGAACCAAAGACTTATCGCTTTCAATGGGAGAACCTGGCAGTTGGTCTGGGGATTTTCTCCATCGGCCTTTTCAAGAAAGTGGTCATCGCGGACGGGTTGAGCGGTCATGCGCTCAAAGTCTTTGACGCCGCCGCGGCGGGAACGGCGATGTCAGCGTCAGACGCCTGGGCGGGGACGCTTTCCTACACTTTCCAAATCTATTTTGATTTCTCCGGCTACTCGGACATGGCCATCGCGCTGGCGCGCATGTTCGGCATCACGCTGCCGTTGAATTTCAACTCACCCTATAAGGCGGTCAATATCATCGAATTCTGGCGGCGATGGCACATGACGTTGTCGCGGTTCCTGCGCGACTACCTGTACATCTCGCTGGGCGGCAACCGGCGCGGGACCTGGCGGCGCTATTTGAATCTGCTGGTGACGATGACCATTGGCGGGCTTTGGCATGGGGCGGCCTGGACGTTTGTTCTGTGGGGCCTGTTTCATGGGGCCTGCCTGGCGTTGAATCACCTGTGGCAGGCGATCTGGACGGAGAGTAGCGCAAGCGTCTCGCCTGGGGGTTGTGGCGGCGTCGCGTCGGCACGGCCAACAGGGGTGCGAGGCGAGACGCCCCCGCTCACTCGCAGGCGAGACGCCCGCGCTACTTTGCGGCGCTGGCCCTTACCCGGCTGGTTGACCTGCGGGCTGGGGCGCTCGCTGACCCTTTTGCTGGTGGTGCTTGGCTGGGTGTTGTTCCGGTCAACGAATCTGCACGCGGCCCAGCATTTGTTGGCCGCAATGTTTGGCTTCGGAGTCGCACCGGTGGCCGGTGCTGCCGCTTTGCTCAAGATAAAGATCTGGGTCTGGCTGGCGGGTCTGCTGACGTTTGTGTGGTGGCTGCCCAACACCGCCGAGATACTTAGCGAGCAGCAACCTTACCCGGCGGTGCTCGAGGGCAGAACGCTTTCCAGCAGCCGGTGGTGGGGTTGGCGGCAGAACGCGGCGTGGGCCTGTCTGGCGGGTTTGCTGCTGGCGGCGGCTGTCCTTTCGCTCTCACGCTCCGGTGAATTCCTGTATTACAATTTCTGACATGAACGCGGCCGCTCGCCGTTATGTGCTGCTGGCGCTCGGCCTGGCCGTGGGTTTAGCGGGCGGTCTGGCTCTCTTGAATTACCTGGTGGACCCTTATAACCGATTTGGCCTTAACCGGCTTGGGGTTTATATCTCGGCCGACCGCGAGTTCAAAGCCACGGAAGTGCGGCGTTATCCGCACAACGCGCTTTTAGTTGGCAATAGCCGCATGGGCGTGGTTCAGCCCGAACAGCTCAACGGCTTTCGCTTCTTCAACGGCGCGTTCGCGGGCGCGACCGCCGAAGAAGCATATTACTTCATTGCCCACTTCGCGCGAACGCAGGAGTTAGTCATCCTGTCGGTTGACCCTGGAGCAGGGGACCCCGCTGAACTCAAAGGGGATATTTTCGGGCCGGCCAGTTGCACGGCTATCCTGAATAATCTCTTCAACCTGCAGACAGTCGAGTATTCCTTCCGAACAATCTCCGAGCATCTGGCCGGTATTCCGGACCCCATGCGCGCCGATGGCTCGACGGATATGGCTTTTTGGCTCAAGACCGCCGACCAGGACAGGCCGGCTTACCGCGATTGGCAATTGGAACTACTGAAGCGCGGCTACGCCACCAGCCTCACCAACGTTACGAAAGCGGGGATGTCTTCCTACAAACGCATCCGCCAATGTTTGCAGGAACGTCGTATTCTCTGTGTCGTGTGGGTGCCGCCATTGCATGAGGCCATCGCCCAACATCTGCAAACCCAACCCGCTGTGGCCGCCGCATACCAACATTGGAAACAAGAACTCAAAGCCATTTTTCCGTATGTGGTGGACCTGTCGGGAAGCTCTTACTGTGCGCACGAGAATTTTTTCGGGTCAGACCCGGCACACTTCCGCGCAGAGGCCGGGGCGCGGATGCTCAATGCCGAAGTGATTCCGGCAGCGCTGCGCATGCTTCGCGAAGGAACGAACACAGTAAAACACGTTCTCAGAGGAGCTGACGGTACAGAGCGAGGACCTTCTCCACCGGCGCCAGCAAGGAGAACCGCGCGCTCAGGCGCTGATGAAGGTCGATTTTTTCCAGCAGGCTGAGGCGCCGCCGGGCGGCCCAATGCGCCAGCGCGCCGGCGAGTTCGTCCACCTTCTCCGGCTGGACCAATTGGCCGTAATTGCCTGCGCTAAAAGCTTCGGGAATCCCATCCAGCGCCGAGGCAATCACCGGTTTGCCGCAGGCGAAGGCTTCCAACAGGACGCCGGGAAAAGCTTCGGTCCCCACTTGTGGATGGACCAGGCAGTCGATCGCATTCATGGCCGCAGGCATATCCTGGCAGTACGGTGTCAGCCAGGCCTTGTCCTTCAACCCGAGTTGGGCGAGGTCGTGCTCCAACAGGTCCTTCATGTTGCCGCGTCCGACCACGAGGAAACGCGCTTCGGGGATGCTTTCGTGCACTTGTGCGGCCGCCCGCAAGAATTCGCGCTGACCTTTCCCGCGCGGCAGGTCGTAGCCGCCGATGACCGCAAAGGCAAAATGTTCCGGGGCCAGGCTCCAGGCCTGCCGCTGGGCCGCGGCATCGAACGGGCGGAACCGCGCCGTATCAATGCCGCCATGGATGACGTGAATTTTGGAGTGGTCGCCCAGCAGCGGGGGACGGCAGCGGCGCTCCGGTTCCGGGGAATCCGGTTCGCAGGCTCCTTCGCGGAGCACTTTGGCCACAAAGTGTGACACCGCAATCAGCGCATCGCATTGCCCGAGCAAAAACCGGCGGCTGAACCAGGAGCTGGGACTTTTAGCCAGGTGGCGGGTGAGGACAATTTTTGGGCGCACACCGGAGAGTCTTGCGGCGAGGATGGCCGGCCAGAGGTCGCGCCCATGATGGCCATGGACAATTTGGATGCGTTCCTGGCGCAGCAGTTTGGCCGCGCTCAAGATGAACCGCAGTTTGAGCGGTCCTTCCGGCGGGGTGGGATGGAACGGCAGGCTGAGGTCGCGCACGGCTTTGGCAAGCTCGCGGCCGGCCGGCCCGGCAATCCAGACCGACTGGCTGAGTTGGCGCAAGCCGCTGGCCAGCTTGAGGCACTGGTCGTCGGTACCGCCACCGGTGAGGAGCGAATTCAAATGCGCCACGCGGACGAGCGAAGGGTCAGCAGGCCGAGGAGCAGTCACGTGATGAGGGTTGCCGAAATCCGAAGCAAATTCAAATGTCACAATTGATTAGAATCTTACGCGTGCTCTCACGATTTTGCGACGTCAGTCAGCGGAGGGCGTGCACCACGGCATCATCGGCCGCAAAGAGGCGAAATCCGTGCCCCTCCAGGTAAGCGCACAAAGCCCGCTGGTTTCCGGATTGCTCGTCCCGGTGATGAATCTCGAGCGAAATGGCCTCGATCTGTCGGAGAGTGTCCGCGGGGCACTGGTAGAGAATCTCGTACTCGGAACCTTCACAATCGAGCTTGAGCCAGTGACAGCGGCTGAGTCGGTGCGCAGCAAAGATTGAGGGGAGGGAGCGTGCCAGGACTTTCTGCGGCTGACGGCCGCCGGGGGCGGCCGGCAGGCCGGCGGTAGTGATCCGGGCAGAAGCATCCACCTGATTGTTTTTTTGCGAGCAAATTTCAACCTCGCCGTCGCGAGCCATGACGGCCTGCTGAAATACTTGCCAGCGCCGGGTCGGATTCAGTTCCTGATGGTGTTTCAGAACGCGGAAGTTGGCCGGCAGCGGCTCAAAGGCGAGACAGAACGACCCCGGCCGGCATTGAAAGGCAAAGAGGGAAAAGAAGCCGACGTTTGCGCCAACATCCAAAACCACCGGTTCAGGGGGCAACTGCTGCAGCAGAGGCCTAAAACCATAGGCGCGATGGAGGAAGACATCCTTGAATTCGAACCGGGCCTGGTCGGGGACAATCAACTTCAGCCCGGAGCGGGTTTCGAGCTCGAGGTTGTCTTTTTTCCATCCCCATTTAGTGGCCAAGAACTTCGGCCAGCCTTTGAACACTGTGACCAACTGCCGATAACGCTGGAGGGTGCGAATCCAGCGCGGCGGATAGACAATCGCCTGGGTCATGAATGAACAGGCAGGTATTGGTTGAGACCGCGTTCACAGACCTTTGCCGCCGAAGCGGAGGCCAACAACTGGTCGTTGGCGGGCAGGCCGGCGCGACTGGCCGGCGGATGCCAGAGGTGGTAGCAGAGCGCCCAACCCCGCACGTCCAACCGCTTCACACCCTGGTTGAGCAAACGCACGGCCAATTCCGAATCCTCCCGGCCCCAACCGACGAAGGCCTCGTTATAGCCGTTGACCTGCACCAGGGCTGCTCGCCAAATGGCGAGGTTACAGCCGCGGAGGCCCCGGAGATCGTTGCGCGCGCGCCTCAGCGGAAGTGGCCAGCGGAACGCGTGCTTGAGGCCCTGGAGTTGTCCCTGCCAAAGGGCGCGCTGCCGGTCGCGAGCGAACGCGCGCAGGCCAAACCAGGCGGCGGCCCGCTGCTTGACCAGCGCGCGATGGCCCTGGATGAAAGTCCCCCGTTGGACCAAGCGCCGGTGATCGGCAATGAATTTCGGATGAGGGACTGTGTCGCCGTCCAAAAACACCAAGTAATCACTGTGGGCGCGCGCGATGGCCTGGTTGAGAATCCGAGCGCGGCGAAAGCCTTCATGCGTTTGCCAGACGTGCTCGGCGCGAAGTTTTTGGATAGCGCTCCAGCGGCTGAAGACCTGCCGGGTTTCTTCGCTCGAACCATCATCGGCGAGCAGGACCTCGTCGGGGAGGGAGGTTTGGCTGGCGACTGCCGCGAGCACGCGGCCCAAATACTCCGGCTGCTCAAAAGTGTTGATAATGAGCCCCAGGCTCACGGTGCCGCGCCTCCAAATCGAGGGTCAAGGGAGAACTTTCGAGATTTGTGGGAATGGAGATGCGATTCCCCCTCAGCCCGGCCCGCTCCCCGAGGGAGGGCCGGGGTGAACGGGAACAGGACCGCGGAAAATGAGGAGCTTCCGACTTTTGAGGCTGTTTTTTTAATTCTCAATTTTCGATTTCTCGCGCTGTTGTTGCTCCGCCTCCAACACCATGGCATAGCGCGTCAGGGTCGAGAATGAGCTGAGCGCGGCGATGTAAAATCCCTGCCATCCATCGGCAAACCCAAGCCGCAAGCAATATGCCCGGACAAACCGCCACAAAGGCCGGACGGCGAGTTCAATAAAGCCCGCAGACCTGCCACTAGCCAAGCGCTGTTGGACGACCTCGGTGTGGTAAGGGGCGATCTTGGCAATCTGGCGCGCGATGCTCTCGTTGCTATGGTGGAGCAAATCCGAACGCAAACGGGCCACTATGCCATCGACCTCGAGCCGCGCGTGGGGGTTCTCTCCGGTCCACTTCGCCGCGCCTTTCTTCCACAGCCGCAGCACGCGGTCCGGGTACCAATCCCCGTGTCGAATCCAGCGGCCACAATAGAATGAACAGCGCGGAAATTCGTAAGCGGCGTGGGCGGGGACAGGGGCAGTGGTGACCTGCGCGATCTCGGCAGCCAGGGCGGGGGGAACGACTTCATCGGCGTCCAGATTCAACAGCCACGGCTGGGTGGCCTTTTCCGCGGCCGAGTTCTTTTGGGCAATGAAGCCTCTCCACGGCTCGCGGAAAACTTTGGCCCCGTGCCGCAGGGCGATTTGCTCGGTGCCGTCGGCGACCTCCGCGTTGAGCACAATCACGATTTCGCCGGCCCAGGCGGCGACACTCTCCAGCGCGCGGCCAATCCGGCCGGCCTCCGCGGCCGAAACCATGCACACCGAAACAGGCAAACGGTTCATAATCCGCGGAGGAGTGACTTAAGCCGGCGTAACGGCGTGCCCAGGCGCATCTTTCGAAACAGTCTTAGCCACTCGCCCAAGCTGATTGGAAATTCGGTTTCCTGCGGGACATACCAATTGTTGCTACCGGTCCGTTTGACCAGCTTGTAGCGGTGGGCGCACAAGTAAGAATGCAGCGCCAGGTCATGAACGTGGTCCTCGACCAGCAGCAACGCCGGATGGTGGCGCGCCAGGTTGAAACCTCTCAGCACCGCCAATTCGCCGCCTTCGACATCGATGGACACGAAGTCCGGCTTCGGGTTGCCGGAGGTCTCGAGAACGTCGTCGAGGGTTACTAAATCCACTTCGACGGTGCCGGTGAACGTCACGTCCGGCTCGGACATCTGAGAGGCGAGGGCAGAACGGTCGTGGCTGGAAGCGAGCCGAAACCACGCTTTGCCTTTTTGTTCGGGCCCGCCGCAGGCTGCCTGGACGACTTTTGAGCGGGGCCGGAGCGGCCTGAGGCGCTCGCAGCAAGCGGCCTGGGGTTCCACCAGGATTCCTTCCCAGCCATTCAGTTCCAATAAATAAGTTTGCGAGATGTTTACCGGGTCGTTGGCGCCGACCTCGATGAAAAAGCCGCGCGGTTGGCGATGGAAATAGTCCCATACCAGTACGTCTTCGCCCCATTGCGCAAAGGAACGTGTGCCTGGCAAAACTGGCGCCGCTGGCGTCATTCGGAATTAGTGCGAACGGTATCGATTTACCAAGCGGAACCTAGGAAGAAACCGGGGTTCAAGAAAGCCAATTCTAGAAGTTTTCATTGCCAAAACCGGCTGCGCCTGAACTATCAGAGCCGGCACATGCAGCAGGCCAACATGAAAGGACTCTACCAGCTAAGCCGTGCGGCAAAAAAAATCCTCGCGCTGGACCTGGGATTCCTTGGCGATTCGGTGCACTTGGTACCCGCGCTGTGGGAAATCAAGCGGCATTATGCTGAGGCAGAGGTCCACACACTTTCCGCGCCGGTCGGGGCCGAGATGCTGGGCCTGGCACCGTGCGTGGACCGGGCCTGGGCGTTTCCGCTCGGCTCGCCCAGCCCGCCGTGGTGGCGGCATTGGGATGTGATTCGGGCGCTGCGCGGTGAGCGTTTCGACCTGGTATTTAATTTCAGCGGCGCCGACCGAAGCGTCTTTTTAACCGCGCTCATGAGAGCAAAGTGGCGCGTCGCTTACGCCGGGAACCGAAAACATTTTTGGAGTGGATGGCTCATTGGCGATTGGGTTTCCCGCCAAAGCGCGGACCTGGCCGTGTATGAGCAGCGGCGGGAGATGTTGGCCGGCTGTGGCCTGGAACTGGCGCCACCGCGGTGGGACTTGCGAGTGCCGGAAGCTGCCAAACTTCGCGCGGTGCCGCTGGTGCCGGCCGGAGGGCTCCATTTCTCGATCAACGCGAGCACTCCGCTGAAGGAATGGCCGTTGCCGCATTGGATTGAACTAGCCAAGCGCCTGCTGGCAGGCGACGGACAGCTCCGAATCACAGCGACGGCCAGCGCCAACTCCCGCGAGCAGCAGCGGTTGCACGCACTTGCGGAAGCGGTGGCGAATGAGCGTTTGTCCGCCTTGCCCCCGGGGCTACCCATCGCCGACCTGGCAGCGGTGTTGCAGCGGTGCCGCTTGCACCTGGGCGCGGATTCCGGTGTGCTGCACCTGGCCATGGCGTTGGGCCTGCCGACGCTGGCGCTGTTCCGGGAATACGCCGGCACATCCGAGTGGCTGCCGCGTGGCGCGACGCACCAGCATCTGCTAGCGCCGTGCGCGTGCGCCAACTTAAAGAATCCGCCCTGCGCGATAAAAGGCGAGGCGCTCTGCCTGAGGCAAATCACGCCGGAGAAAGTGCAGGCGCTGGTTATCCAACATCCGCATCCCCAGCCAGCCATCGCTTTAGAGTAATTGTGGATACGAGGCGGAAGCCGGGCCCAGCCCCTGTCGGGCGCTCCCGCCAATTTACCTTAACTGAAGTTGTTATTTGTTTTTCCTAATTGTGGGGTGTAACTTTAGAGGAGCCGAAGCTGGTTGGTGAGCTTCAGGCGGAGCAAAAAGTTGTATGAGGGCCCAGGGGCCGTGGAAGATTGTAGTGTTGGACGACCAGGCGATGATGGTGGAGGTTATCGGCGCGGTTCTGGAATCCTTATTTGACGGCGCCACGATTGTGAAGTTTACCGACGCGTTGGAATGCCTCAAGGAATTGAAGCGGAAGGACCCGGAGCTGCTCACGCTGGATTGGGAGATGCCCGGATTGACGGGCGGCCAAGTGCTGGGTTTTCTATCGCAGAGGGGGGCGAAGTATCCGATTTTGCTGATCAGCGGAGCGGGGGTGGAGATGAAGGAGGAGGTGGCAAAATACAAAGCTAGCGGGTTGAAAATTTCGCTGGTGGAGAAGCCTTTCACGAGAGGCGAGTTGCTGTCAGCGGTGGCAGCGCATTTCGGCGAGTTGGTCCGTTCAATGGCAGCCTAGGTAGACAGGAGATAGGAGATGGGAGGGCGCGGGATTTATGATTTCGGGGAGGTGGACCGGTTAATCCGAGGAGGGGTACCGTGATAAATGCCTGGCTTTGGGCGCGGCGTACTTCTTCGAGAAAGGAAGGCAAATTCGTGACCTCGTGCGAGTGCTGGAGATGTTAACGGCGCGAATGCCGCGGCGCTGATTTCAGGCGCGGCGCAAGGCAGCGCGCGGTCTCACAGCCGGTTACTTGGCGACCTTACCGGTGAGGCCTTCCTTCTGCAGGGCAGTGAAGACTTCCTGGTCGTCAAAGTCGCCGGTGACCTCGAAGGATTTGACACCCTTGGCGGCGGTCTGGTCTTTGACGCCGGGAACGGATTTGACGGCGCGGTCCACGGCTTTGACGCATTTGGTGCAGCAAAGGTGAACGCCTTCGATTTTCAAGGACTGGACCTTGGCGCCGGTGGCGCCGGTGGCGGGCACCAGCTTGATGGTGTCATCGCTGCTCTTGCCGAAATAGCCGGCCTTGACCAGCGCGTCAGCCGCCTTTTGGGCCGTGGCTTGGTCCGGGGCCGTGAGGGTGACGGTCCCGGCGTCCTGGTCCGCGTCGGCTTTGGCGCCCGGCACGGCGCTGACGGCCTTTTCGACACCACTGATGCAGCCTTTGCAACAGAGGTGAACGTCACTGATTTTGACGGTGACGTCGGCGGCGGCAGAGAGGGCCAGGGCGAAGACAGAGGCGATGGAGAGGAGGGTGGTTTTCATGGCTAGAAGCTTTCTTTGTGTCGATGTGTAGTATTGATAATGGATGCCAGGGGTATTTAAAGGGGGCGGGCCCGGGGCGTCAAGCGGTTATCGGAGCGCCAGATGGACCGACAGAATCATGGCCGAGACGGCGCAGCCACGGCCGACAATGCCGACCTTGAACTTTTTCATTAACTCCCCGGGGGCGCCCGGCTACTTGGTTTCCCGGCGGGCCAGGACGGCGGCGCCGGTGATGCCGGCGTTGTCCCCCAGCTTGGAAGCGATGATCTCGACGCCTTTCATCGCGCCGGGCATGGCGTAGTCCGTCGCGGTTTCTACAATGACTCCCATCATTTCATCGGCCAGGGCTTCCATCACCCCGCCGCCGAGCACGACGACCTCTGGATTGAGGATATTGACGAGGTTGGCGACGGCGATGCCGATATACTCGGCGGCGCTCTCGACGATGCGATCCACAAATTTGTCGCCGCGGCGGATGGCTTTGCGGAGATCGCCGCTGCGAAGGTCCTCGAGGTCATCGCCGAGCATTTCGGTGAGGATGGTTTTCTGGCCGTCTTTAATGCCGGCTTTGATTTGCTGGAAGATGGCGGTTCGGCTGGCTAGCGCCTCGAAGCAGCCTTTGTTGCCGCAGCCGCACTTGGGGCCGTTGATTTCCAGGACCATGTGGCCGACTTCGCCAGCGGTGTGGCCAACGCCGCTGTAGAGTTCCCCGTTGATGATGAGCCCGCCGCCGATGCCGGTGCCGACGAAGATGCCGACGAGGTGCCGGGGCTTGGATTTCAGCTCAGCGACATAGACACCCAGGACGGCGATGTTGCAGTCGTTCTCGACGAACACGGGGATGCCAAGTTGTTTTTCGAGTTCTTTTTTGAGCGGCACGTCTTTCCACCCCTCCATGTTGGGAGCGAAGATGACGCTACCGTCCTTGAAATCAACGGCGCCCGGAGCGCCGATGCCGATGCCGGCGATCTGTTTCATCGAGAGGTCGGCTTCATCGACAGCGTCCTGGGCGCAGCGGGCGATGCGTTCGATCACCTCATCGACGCCGCGTTGGGATTTGGTGCTGAGCTTGGCGACGCCAACGCTCTCCAAGGAATGATTGAAGACGCCGGCGAGAATCTTGGTCCCGCCCAAATCGACGCCGACGACGTGGTCGTTTTTGGAAGTGGCTTCGGCCATAACCGCAGAAGGTGAATTTAACTTTGTTAATTTGTTTTAACCGCCCGGTTTGCCCGCCAGGACCGCGCTAATTTTTTTCCGCAAATCGTTATGGATCTCATCGGCCGAGTGCATCCCATCGACAATGGTGAAGCCATAGGTGGACTGCATGCGGCGGAAGTTTTTCTGCATTGCCGTTTGATACTGCATGAAGCTGTCGAACATATCGCGCGAGAGGCCGATATCCATCCCGCTCTCCCAATAATCCAGGGCCTGATTCTTGGCGAAATTCCGCTGCACCAGTTCTTCCGGCGGGACGTTGAGGTAGAAGACCGCGTCGGGCTCGAGCGCAATGCCGTAAAGGTTCTTCAGCCAGGCCTCGTCCATGCCGCGGACAATGTCGCGCGCCATCAGCGTGTAGATGTAGCGGTCGGCCAAAACGATGAACCCGGCCTTGAGCGCGGGCAGGATGATGTTTTCGATCTGGTCGGCAAAATCCGTCGCATAGAACAGGCTCAGCGTGGTGCGGCTCAGGATGTTGCCCTCCTGCGCCTGCTCGAGTTCGTCGCTGACGAGGGTGGAGCGTTTGAGCCCCACCTGGACGGTCGCATGGCCGCTGCCTTCCAGCCATTCCACCAGCCGGGCGATTTGAGTCGAGCGGCCGGAGCCGTCGGCGCCTTCGACGACGATCAAGCGGCCGGCGAGTTGTTCGAGAGCCACTTTGGGGATGCCATGGCCGTAGAACCGCCGCTCGGTCCGCCGCGGCACGACGATATGATTGGGGCTGACGCGTTTCATTCCACGGGCTCCGGTTCTTTTGCTTTTCTGGGCGTGGGGACGGCGGGTTTGACCGGGGGCGGCCGTTCGGCACGGCGGAAGATGTCGAGGTTCACCCGCTGGGCGACCAGTTCGCGAACGACTTCCTGTTGGTTTTCCACGAGCTGATTGGCATCGATGACGAGAAAATTGAATTCGGTGCTCATGGCAAGATATTGCTCGAGCATACGGCCCTGGAAGATGCGAAAGCTTTCGTAAGGGTCGGTCGAGAGGCGGAGGTCCATGCCCGCCTCGAAGTATTTCAACTGCGGCCGACCGTCCAGGATCCGCTGCAGGGAGACCTCGAGGTCGGCTTTGAAAAAGAAGGTGAGGTCCGGGAGGGCGGCGAAGTCATACAGTCCCCGCACCCATTCAGGCGGGCAGCCGCGGACGACGTCGCGGGCAAAGGCGGTAAAGATGTAACGATCGCACAGGACGATGTAGCCGGCGCGCATGAGGGGCACGAGGTGGCGCTCGTAGCGGTCGGCAAAATCGGTGGCATGAATGAGACTGAAAGTGGTAGGAGTCAGCAGTTCGCGTTTTTTGCCTTTGCTGGTGGCTGACTTGACCAGCTCGGAGGAATTCCATTCGCTGAAATAGACCTTCAGACCCTGGAGTTCGAGCCAGCGCTTGAGCAAATAAATCTGCGTGGATTTTCCCGAGCCGTCCAGACCCTCGACGGCGATGAGCCGCCCGGGAAAATTCAGTTGGGCAAAGGTTTTCATTTAAGACGCACCCAACCTAGAACTTTGCCGCCGCAAGACAATGTTTTTTCAACTATTCTGCGATATTGACCCCGAATTTCTTTCCTTTACCCTTCGTCCATTGTTCGTAGTAACAACGCAATTGAAATAAGACTTCTCTATGGAAACGAATGAAACCTCTTCCGCCGGCGGGTTGCCGCGCCGGGATTTTATCAAGAAAACCGCCGCCGCCACCGCGGCGGTCGCCGCTACGTCCTGGCTCAAGACCTCGGTGTATGGGCAAAACCAGGCGCCTTCGGCGAACGTTACCGGGGCCAATAACCGCATCGCCGTGGCGGTGGTGGGAGTAGGTTTTGGCATCGGGCAGAACCATTTGATCGGGATCCAGGAGAATTGCGCCCCCAACAACACGGTCGTGGCAGCCGCCTGCGATGTGTTCAACAAGCGCCGTGACTTTGCCAAGGGCAAAGCCCCCAACCTCAAAGATGCCGACCTGTATAACGATCACCGCAAGCTGCTCGAACGGAAAGACATTGACGCCGTCCTGATTGCGACGCACGACCCGTGGCACGCGCAGATCACGATCGACTCCCTGGAAGCCGGCAAACATGTCTATTGTGAGAAACCGATGACGCGTTACCTGGACGAGGCATTCAAGGTTTATGACACGGTCAAGCGCACGGGAAAGACATTCCAGGTCGGCTCGCAAGGTTGCTCGGCCGGCGGTTATCATAAGTGCGCCGAAATGATCAAAGCCGGCAAGCTGGGCACGCTGGTCTGGGCGCAGGCCTGGTATTCGCGCAACAGCCTTACGGGGGAATGGAATTATCCCATTGAGACAGAAACGAAGGCGGAAAATATCGATTGGGAACGCTGGCTGGGAAGTGTCAAGAAGCGTGACTCTTTCAGCGCGGAAGAGTATCATCGCTGGCGCAAGTACTTCCAGTATTGCGCCGGCCCCATGGGCGACCTCGCCCCACACCGCTTGCATCCGCTGATGCTGGCGACCGGCAATCCGGAATTTCCTATTCGCGTCTGTTCCATCGGAACCAAGAACGTCCATGCCGATAAGGCGGGAACCGACACCCCCGAGCGTGACGTGCCCGAACACCAGCAACTCCTAGCGGAATTCCCCAGCGGCCTGGTGATTATGGTCACTTGCTGCACGGTAAACGGCTCGACGCCCGGCCTCAGCCTCTACGGGCACAAGGCCAACCTGAACATCGACGCGACCGCTGCGCGCGTGGAATTGCTGCCCCAGCGCGAATTCGGCGACGAGATCGACCCCGAAACTGTGACCGGCATGCAGCCGGAGGACATCCGCGTTCACGAGAGGAATTGGTTCGACTGCATCCGGTCGGGCAAAACGCCCAATGCGGACATCGAACTGGCGATTCGCGTGCAGACGGTCATTTCGCTGGCCGAGATGTCCAACCGGCTGAAGATTACCTGCTTGTTCGACGAAAAGACGCGCAAGATCAGTGACGCCAGCGGGAAGGAAATTCCGCCGATCACTTACGGGACTCTGCCGCTATCGTAGGCAGGCAAGCGAGCGTCGGCGTGATGGAGACCAGGAGCAATGGGCGCCGTCACACTGGCCCGGCACGCGATGGCGACTCGGTTCGAGATCGTCTTGCACGGCGAAAATGCCGTCTCGCTTCGGGCGGCCGGCGAAGAGGCCTTGCAGGAAGTGGAGCGGCTTGAGGCGCAACTCAGCCTGTTTAAGCCCACCAGCGAAATCGCGCACCTCAACGCCCGCGCCGCGAACGAGCCGGTGCGGGTCACGGCGACTTTGTTCGGCCTGCTGCAACAGGCCAAAAGGTTGTCGGAAGAAACCGGCGGCGCTTTCGACATTACCGTTGCGCCGTTGGTGCGGTGCTGGGGTTTCATGGGGGGCAGCGGGACGTTGCCCAAGCCGGAGGACGTGGCCGAAGCGCGCGACCGAGTCGGAATGCACCTGGTCCAACTCTGCGCGGAGGATTGCACAGTGCGTTTCGCGCGCCCGGGTGTGATGCTCGACCTGGGGGCGATTGGGAAAGGCTACGCCATCGAGCGGGCGGCAGAGCTATTGCGCGAGGCGGGCGTCATCAGCGCGCTGATCCACGGCGGCACAAGCACGGTCTATGCTCTGGGCCATCCGCCAGAGTCGGAATATTGGAAAGTCGGGATTGAAAAGCCCGAAAGCAGGAGAGCCGGTGCGGGTGTTGGAGGCAAACGCCAGGCGTCCGCAGACGAACCCGCCGGTGTCCTGGCGCTCACCGGCGGAGACAGGCGAAACGCAGACGCTGATTTACTGACTACCATCCCGCTGCGGGACGAAGCCCTCTCGGTCTCGGCCGTTTGGGGAAAGTTTTTTCAAGCGGAGGGAAAGACTTTCGGGCACATCATTGATCCGCGCACGGGCCAACCGGCTGCGGCTGCCGTTCTGACCGCGGTCGTTCTTCCTTCGGCGACCGAAACCGATGCACTCTCGACAGCGCTGCTTACTCTTGGCTCGGCCGGGCACGAGCAAATCGCCGGCTTGAGGCCCGGCATCCGCACGCTGCTGGTGGAGGCCGAAAGCAGCGCATTCCGCGTGGAGAGCAGGAACATGCCTATAGCGGCGGATTGCGCCAAAGAGGCGAGACAGGAAAAATCCAAGACAGGAATATAGCGGTCCTTTTCCTGTCTCTGGCAACCAAGTCGCTCCGCTGGTGTTGTCCAGGGGATGATGTACTTTCGCACTCTGCCTTTTGGTGTTTTGCTCATATTCGCAGCGGTCACCGGGGATGTTGCCGGCCGTGACTCGGTCGATAATCCTTATCGCCGAATTTCTTCACGAAACGCCTTCGGCTTGGTTCCTCCCGCGATTGAGCCTGGCACGAAACCACCGGTACAGCCTTTGCCAACGATCAAGCTTACCGGGATCACCACCATTCTCGGGGATAAACGTGCGCTGTTCAAAATCCAATTCCCGGGCACGCGGCGAGACGAAGGTTGCATACTTTCCGAACATCAGAGGCTCGGCCAAATCGAAATCCTTGAAATCGACGACCAGGCGGCTACCGTCAAGGTGGACAATTCCGGCACCGTGATGGTGCTCACCTTCCTTTCGAATCGTTAGATTTTTGGGTCTTGGACGCCTCGGCCGTTGTCTGGAAGGCGGCGGGCATCGTTCAGGTCAGTCGCTTTCGTGCGACGCGGCTATACCAGAGTCCCGAGATGATCAGCACGATGCTGCACCCCGCCGTAAACAGAATCAGGAAGGGCGACGGGAGCATAAACCAGGCGACAACCGCAGCTCCGGCCGAGAGCGCGGCGCACAGATAGCAGTAAAAGGCGCTGGCGCGTGCGCTCTGCCTGCTCTGTTGAAGAAGCTGCTGGCTGGTAGTGGAGAGCTGCCGGAGCGCCTCGTCGTTGCGGGCGAGGGCCGCCGCGCACTCGTTGGAGCATGCCATTCGGGCTGGAGCGGCCAAGCCGTGGAGAGTGGTTGCCGGCAGTGGCGGGTCGACCGGGGTGTCAGTTCGGCAGAGACAGTCGGGGCAAACGGCCCGTCCGCAATAGGCGCAAACAGCTACTGCCTCGGCACGATGGGAGTGGCACTTCATTACCCTGTCTTAGGCTGTTTGGAGCGCGGATTCAATTGCAAGTTTTGGTTTATTGCAAATCGGCGCCCCGCCGTCGTTCCGTAATTTCCCTTATAGTCATGCTGGGTTTTGCCGGGCCAAATGCCCGTTGAAAAAAGGTGCCTTCGCGGCTACGTTCAGACTGACAATGCTAGAGGACCGTTATTATATGCGCCGGTCGCCGTTTGAAGTACGGCGCTCGGCGGCGCTGATGCTGGTAATCATCAACATCCTCGCCTTTGTTTTACAGCAGGTGCTCGAATCACGCGTGCCGGACACACTTTACTACGGTGCTTTGAGCCTGGAAGGTCTGAAGCACGGTTACCTCTGGCAACTGCTTAGTTTCCAGTTCATGCACGCCGGTTGGATGCATTTGCTGGGCAACTGCTTTGTCATTTACGTGTTCGGCCGCGCCACCGAGGAAGCCTTGGGCCGCAAGGCGTTTTGGACGCTCTATTTTGCCAGCGGCGTCATTGGCGGGATGATCCAGGTGTTGGCCGGCCTGGCGATGCCCGCGGCATTTGGTGGCCCGGTTCTGGGAGCTTCCGCTGGAGCGTTTGGGTTGACCGCCGCTTTTGCGATGCTTTTTCCGGATCAGACGATCCTGCTGTTCTTCGTCATTCCCTTGCGGGCCAGATTCCTTCTGGTCATTGAAGGCGTGGTGGCGGTCCTTGGACTTCTCGGTTTGGTTTCTCCGGGTGTAGCCCACGCCGCGCACCTGGGCGGCATGCTGACGGGCATGTTTTTTGTCCGCTATGCCATTCATTGGCACTGGGAATGGCCGCAACTGCGCCGCCCTCGACGGGAACCGCCTCGCCGACTGGTCCGCGTCAGTTCGGGCAGCTCGGCACTGTGGAATCGGAACCGAGAAACCGTTGAGGATTTGCCGCCCGAAGAATTTCTGAGCAAAGAAGTTGATCCTATCCTGGATAAAATCTCCGCCCAAGGCATCCATAGCCTGACCGAACGCGAGCGTCGCATCCTCGAAGCGGCGCGCCAGAAGATGGGAAAACGCTGAGTCGTTAAAAAGTCAAATGGATTTAAAGAGTTAAATGAGGGGGAGCAATTAATACTCCGCCCTGAAACCCTACGTAGCTCAGTTAACCTTTTTAACCCATTTAACCACTGCCTCCATTGCTCGACATCGTACAGGTGCCTCCGTAAAGTACGGCCATGATTCAACGTTACTCCCGCGCGGCGATGCGGGACATCTGGAGTGAACAGCGCAAGCTCGAAATCTGGCTACAAATTGAATTGCTCGCCAGTGAAGCGCTTTGCGCAGCCGGCCTGGTGCCCAAAGCGGACCTTTCCCGGATGAAAGAGCGCGCTGCGTTCAGCCTGGATCGCTGCAAAGAACTGGAGCGCACCCTCAACCACGATGTCATCGCCTTTACGACGAACGTCGCCGAGAACATCGGCGAGCCGGCCAGCCGCTGGCTTCATTTCGGCCTGACCAGCAGCGATATCATTGATACCGCCTTCGCCGTTCAGATGGTTCAATCCGCCGACATTTTGCTCGAAGACGTTAAAGCGCTGCGAAAGGTCATCGCGACCAAAGCCCGAGAACACCAATTCACGCCCATGATTGGCCGCAGCCACGGAATCCATGCCGAACCGACGACCTTCGGGCTGAAACTGGCGTTGATGTATGATGAGTTTGGCCGGGCATTGCGACGGATCGAGACCGTGCGTGAAACCGTGGCGGTTGGGAAGCTTTCGGGCGCGGTCGGCACGAGCGCTCATCTCTCGCCCGAAATTGAGGGGGTCGTCTGCCGCAAACTTGGGTTGCGGCCGGCGCCAATTGCGACGCAAGTCATTCAGCGCGACCTGCACGCGGAGTTCATCAGCACTCTGGCGCTCGTGGGCGCGAGTATCGAGCGCTGGGCAACGGAATTCCGGCACTTGCAACGCACTGAGGTGCTGGAAGCCGAAGAGTTCTTCGCCCAGGGCCAGAAAGGCTCCAGCGCCATGCCGCACAAGCGCAATCCCATTACCGGCGAGCGGCTCACCGGCCTGGCGCGCGTGCTGCGCGGCAACGCCGTCGCTGCGCTGGAAAACGTCGCGCTCTGGCACGAGCGCGATATCAGCCACAGCTCGGTCGAGCGCATCATTTTTCCCGACTCGTGCACACTGCTGGATTACATGTTGGTCACGCTGACAAAACTGGTCGAGGGCCTGGTCGTTTATCCCGAGAACATGAAGCGCAACCTCAAGTTTTCGCTGGGCATGTGGAACTCGCAAACCGTCCTCCTGGCGCTCATCCGCAAAGGGTTGAGCCGCGAGCAGGCCTACGAACTGGTCCAGCGCAACGCGATGCAGACCTGGGCGGTCAAACACGCCGGCCGCGACGACGCGGATTTCGTGGAACAACTTAAAAGCGACCCCGAGGTGGCGAAACATTTCAAACCCGGCGAACTAGAGGAGCTCTGCTCGCTCGATTTCCATTTCAAGGAAGTTAAGAATCGATTCAAGACACTTGGTTTGTGAGCTCAGGCGCGCAAGAGTTTGACCTTTCTCCTTCTGATAGCTAAGTTGCTCCTCAATCGATGATTGCAAATACTGTCAGCAAACCGGCAGCAGCGCCAAGCTTCCGCGTCGGGGACGAGCGCCTCATCAAGCTGACGGCCAGCGCCGCTACGAAAGTCGGGTCGCTCCTGTCGAAACAGGGCCGTCCCAACGGCGTGCTTCGCGTCGCAGTGATGGGCGGCGGTTGCTCCGGGCTGCAGTACAAGATGGACTTGCAGGATGCTCCGGCCAACCGCGACATCCTGGTCGAGACCGCCGGCGTGCGGGTGGTGGTGGACCCCAAGAGCGCGCTCTACGTCACCGGCAGCGAGCTGGATTATCTGGACACACTGGATGGCGGATTCAAAGTGAAGAATCCCAACGCCGCGACTAGTTGCTCCTGTGGCGAGAGTTTCAGCGCCTAAATGGATTGTTTCGCTCTCCTGAACGAGCCGCGCCGGCCCTGGCTGGACCCCGATTCACTCAAACGAAAATTTCTCGCCCGCTCCGCCGAAACCCATCCCGACCGGGTTCACAACGGGAGCGAGAGCGAAAAGCGGGCTGCACAGCAGCGTTACCTCGATCTAAATGGCGCCTACAATTGCCTGCGCGAGCCGAAGGAAAGACTCCAGCACCTCCTCGAGCTGGAATTGGGCGCCAAACCCCAACAGGTGCAGGACATCCCGCCCGACCTGATGGACCTCTTTATGGGGGTTGGCCAGCTCTGCCGTGACACGGATGCGTTCCTCGCCGAAAAATCGACGGTTACTTCAGCTTTGCTCCAGGTCGGGATATTTGAGCGTGGCCAGGAATGGACCGAAAAACTGGTGACGCTTCAGCAGCAGATTGCCGGCCGGCAGGAGGCCGCTTTGAGCGAATTGAAGGCTCTGGATGCCGCCTGGGATTGCACGGGTGGACCGGGCGCTGCACGCCAGGTTGCACTGAAAAGGTTGGAGGAACTCTATCGTCTCTTCAGCTTCTACGGACGCTGGAGTGCGCAGATTCAAGAGCGAATTGTGAGACTTGCGTTATAAGGAGGTGATGAATTCGCTGACAAACCCCGGCTGGCGCGGACTCGCGAGTCCCGTAGCGCAGATTTTCAATCTGCTGTATCGCAGGTTTTCAACCTGCTGGACGCACAAATGCACGAAGTCACTTGTTTTAAGGAGAACCTCCCCGCTCGGACCTCTGCCGATTAAAAATCGGCGATACAGCAGATTGAAAATCTGCGCTACGCTATGCTGCCTCCTGCGGCTCACAGCGCAGGGCGGAGAATCCTGGCAAAGCGCCCTGGCGGAGATGCCCCTAGGCGCGAAGGTGACGCAGTTGAACCGAACGAACTGCGTCGAACTTATGTTGCGCGCCTTCCAATCCAACCAGGTCGTCAAAGCGCTGGTCTTCATGCCAGGTGCCACCGATGAGTTTTACATGTTCCGCCGCGCCCAGGCCAGCCTGACCAATGACTCCCCGTCGCTACTCAATGCGGTGAGTGCTCTCACCAACCAAACCTTGCTTCGTGCGACGTTCCACGCGCCGCTGCTCTTGTTGCACACAGAGGAAGACGCACTGGAACCCCCGATAACCATCGAGCATCCGCCGACGGCGGAGCGGCTCAAACAAACACGGTTCGTCCCGCACGCGTTCTTCAATGATCGCGATTGGGACGTCCTCCAACTCGCACTCAAATGGCCGCTCAAGCTCGACCTTCGTCCCTGGCGCAACAGCCGGGATTCGTGGCACTTCTACCGGCACAGTTTTGCCGGATGGAATCTAAGCGGCTGGGAAGCATTGGAAGGCGTTGCCCTGGCCGGCAAATCCGGTTTTATCGTGAGGAAGAACCAGGTGGTCTTCGAGCCTGACCGGCGCTTTGGGACGCGCGCCAAACCTTAAACCCGCACCGAGGCTTACTTTTGCGACGCCTTCAGCGCCTGGTCGATGTCTGCCTTGATGTCTGCAACATCCTCCAAGCCGATCGACAGCCGCACGTAATCCGGCGTGACACCCGTATCGGCCTGCTCTTGGGCGCTCAACTGCTGATGAGTCGTTGAGGCCGGATGAATCACCAGGCTCTTGGCATCGCCAATGTTCGCCAGGTGCGACAGCAGCTTGGCCGAATTGATGAATTTCTTCCCTGCCTCGAGCCCGCCTTCGATGCCGAACCCGACGATGCTGCCAAAGCCTTTCGTCAGATACCTGGCGGCCATGTCGTGGTTGGGATCGTCCGGCAAGCCGGGATAGGTGACCCAAGTGACCAGCTTATGCTTCTTGAGAAAACGGGCGACTTCGAGCGCATTTTCCGAATGTTGGCGCTGGCGGAGCGGAAGGGTCTCCAGCCCTTGCAGGAAGAGGAACGCGTTGAAGGGGCTCATCGACGCGCCCAGATCGCGCAACAACTGCACGCGAGCCTTGATGATGAACGCAACGTTGCCCAGGCCGGGGAAGTTGCCGAACACATCCCAAACCTTCAGCCCGTGATAGCCAGGGTCGGGTTCGGTGAACTCCGGGAACTTGCCATTGTTCCATTTGAACTTGCCGGAATCGACGAGCACGCCGCCGATCGAGGTGCCGTGTCCACCGATGTACTTGGTCGCCGACGCCACGATTATGTCCACGCCGTAATCGATGGGGCGAACCAAACCGATGCCAATGGTGTTATCGACCACCAGCGGCACACCGGCGTCATGGGCAATTTTGGCAAGGGCCGCGAAATCCGGCACGTCGAGCTTGGGATTGCCGACCGTCTCGGCGAACAGGGCGCGGGTTTTTGGAGTAATGGCTTTGCGAAAGGCCTCCGGCTTGCGCGAATCGACGAATTTGACCGTGCGGCCCAATTTCGGCAGCGTGTAATGGAAAAGCTGGTAGGTGCCACCATAGAGATTGTTGGCCGACACAATCTCATCCCCAACTCGGGTGATGTTGAGCAGAGAAAAAGTGGTGGCCGCCTGTCCGGAAGCAAGGGCCAGCGCCCCGGTTCCGCCTTCGATGGCCGCGATGCGCTGCTCGAAGACATCGGTAGTCGGGTTCATGATCCGGGTATAGATGTTCCCGAATTCCTTGAGAGCAAACAGGTTGGCCGCGTGCTCGGTGTCTTTGAAAACGAAGGACGTAGTTTGGTAAATCGGCACGGCGCGCGCGCCGGTGGCCGGGTCGGGAACTTGGCCGGCATGAAGCGCAAGCGTGCTCAGGTTCTTGGATGAATCGCTCATAGGCGGGAAAGAATGCGGGTTTCTGCCGGAATATCAAGCTGGCAGAAGAAGCGTGATCGTTGCAAAAAAACACTACCGCAACCCGTCCAAATGAGTTAGGGTCAAGCACAAGCTTATGAAAAGGTTCGCCGGCCGACTATTGTCATTCTTGTTATTAGCCACGTGGGCAGTGACGTTAAACGCCCAAAACTACTCCATTGACTGGTTCACCATTGACGGCGGAGGCGGAACCAGCACGGGCGGGGTTTACGCCGTCAGCGGCACTATCGGGCAGCCCGATGCCGACGTGATGAGCGGGGGCAACTACACGCTCACGGGCGGGTTCTGGAGCATTATCGCGGCGATCCAAACATCTGGCGCACCGCTGCTGCGCGTCCAATTAACTGCGACCAATACTGTGTTGGTGGCCTGGCCGGCGCCTTCGACGGGTTTTTCACTGCAGCAGAACGGTGTCCTCGGGACGACCAATTGGTTGGGGGTAACGAATGCGACGGTGGTGGTCGGCGGGGAGAATCAGGTCATCATTTCGCCGCCAACAGGGAACACGTATTACCGGCTGAAATCTCCGTAAGTGATGCAGCAGCGAGTAGTGCACCGCAGTGGCGTACCGCCGCATCCAACACTTCATGACCGGTTCCCCGGCTTACGTGCTGGGCTTGATCGGCAGCACCTTGATATTGCGGAAAGAGACCTGCCCGTGGTCGCCCTGCAAGGCAATGTAACCGCGGTTGGATTTCGCGAAGTGTGGCATGCTCCTGAATTTGCTTTTTGCGACGCGGTCGTTGAAATCGTCGCTGCCCAAAACGTATTCGAAATACTTCACCCCATTGATTTCGTGGACGCAGTTCTGAGGCGAAATCAACAGACGCACGTGATTCCATTCGCCAACGGGCTTGGTGGCATCGAGCGGTTTGTCGGTTTTGGGATCAATGGGAGGCTGGTACAGGGCGTATAACCAGCCGCAGCGAACCTGGTCCTTAGCTGCGACGTTGTCTTCAAGCTGGAATTCCGGACCGGTGGCCCAGACCGCGTTGCCTTCATCGGTGACGTGGAACATGATGCCGCTGTTGCCGGCCTCCGAGATGTTGTAATCGAGTTGGAGCTCGAACCAATCGAACTGCTCGGAAGTGACGATGTCGCCGGCATTTTTGGGATCGACGCAGACCAGAGCGCCGTCCTTGATTTGCCAGCCGGGACGAACACCCTCGCGCTTGAAGTTGTGCCACCCAGTGAAATCCTTCCCGTTGAAAAGGAGCTTCCAACCGGCGGCTCTTTCTGCCTCGGTGAGGGCATTGATGGGCGATTCGGCAGTCGTGATGGTTTGGGTGGCGGCGATTTGCTCCGCAGGTGTGGCACGGGCCGCAGCGACTTGCTTCTCGGTCGTGCTCTTCCATTCATCAGCCAGTTCGGCCAGCGTTTTGCCAGTGGCGGTCTTCCAAATTTCTTCGTTGTACGTGTGCTGGCGGCAGGCCGCATTCAGTTTTTTGATTAGGCCTTGGTCATATGTCTCTACCACATAATTCAGGAAATTGGCGCTGACGCGATAGCCGATGTCGTATTGAAGAGAAAGGTTTCGCCGCGCTTTCATCCACGTGACATCGGCTCCGTGGGTCTGGGGCTCATATTTGAACCAGCGAATATAATCGGGAATGCCTTCCGTCAGGAATCCAGGAGTGCGGACACGCGGCGCATCGGGGCTGGAACGCCTGCCCCAGCCATACTGTTGAACCACGTGCACCTCTTCGTGAAGCAAAGCCCCGATGGCTTCCCCCTTGAGTTCCCGCTTCAGCCAATCCGAGTTGGCCGTCACGCGAGTGCCACCCGTGGCGGCAACTCCGCGTCCGGGGCGGATCACAACACTGAATTTTTTGGGCGGCTCATAGTCTTCGCTGGGCAGCATCGCGACAATTTTCGGATACCAATCCGCCAAGACCGGGGCCAGTTTTGTCTCGGCCCATTCCTTGAGGTCGGGCGCCCCGGAGGTGTCGATAGTGATCTCGCAATAACCGTCTGGTGAATGGGTGACGAAAGCGTCTGCCGCCGGCTCCGCGTCGGCGTCGGCCGTCGTGCTGTCCTGGCCGACTACATCAATCTCGCTGTAAAAAGTATTCCCAAACGCGTCGGAATCTTCCGTGCGCGCTATGTCGAATAACAAATAACGGTATTTCCCGACGGACCCTTCGGAATTGGAGATGCTCACGCCGTATTGGCCGCCGCCTTCGCCGTCCTTCGGGCGCGTATCCACGCTGGCGATGAGTTTCCAACCGCACTTAAGCGGGTCGGTTTCTTTCTTGGGTTGAGCGTTGAAACCCTCGGCCTTGCCGTCGCTGCCGTAAACTTTATACAACTGCGGCCCGCGTGTGTTCGGGTGCCAGGAATAGGTATTGATCTGCTTGATCTCGATCCCCTTCGCGAGATCGACCACCAGTCTGCCCCCTTCCGTGCCGGCATTGAAAAAGAAATTCTCGGCCGGCTGGTCCTCTTCGGTGGGGACTTTGCCGTCGTGGAGCTTGTCCAGGTCGCCGCCATTGTCGTCTCGCTCGCCATCGACAATGGTGAAAGTGGCTTTGGTCGCCGCGTCAGTCGCCGAGGGGGCAGGGACGGTTTTGAACTTGAACGCGGCGGTCGCGTGCTCGTTGTCATTGTGGTCAATAACGGGTTTGATTTCGGCCAGCGCGACCGCGCCGGACAGCAGCAGAAGGGAGGCTCCCAGAGACAGAAGGTTCATTGTTTTCATGTAATTCTTCGCGGTAAAACGGACGCGGCGAATCCTACTGTGAAGCGGTTCATGCTAAAAGAGCAAAATGGCTGGTGTGAAAGGCTCTTGTGAGCCCCTTTTTTTCGGAAACCACGAATGGACACGAATGGACACGAACTGCCTGGATAAGAAGGCGACGTTACCCAAACCGGAAAGCGCTCAGGCGCTCATTCTGAGTGCTGCTGAAGCAAAGGTCCGCTAAGGTATATCCTCGTGAGACGCGCAGCCGCGTGTTCTCAAGAATCACCCTTTTTGGAGGAGGGGCTGGAGGGATTTCCCTGCGAAGGGGACGCTGGCCTGGAGTTGAGCGGCGGTAATGCATGGGCTTCGGCAGCCTGATGATATGACTTAGGCTCGTAAACATGCGGGTTGGAAAAGGGCTGAGCTTGCCTGCTCGATTGGACCGGAGCCGATTGTGACATTGCGGGCTGCTGCGGCACCGCGCCGCGAGACGAGTTTAGGCGCGAGTTGCCTTCGGCCGCGTAAGGCGAGGCTGGAGAAACGGTTTGCCTTGGTTGCTCAAACCGGCTGGGCGCAGGCGCCTGCGACACTGGAGCGGGGTTGCGCGACGGAGCCGGGCTCATGCTCACCTCGGGCCGGGAGGGCGTGTAGGGATGCTGCGCCTGTTTTGGGCTTTCAAAAACCCGCGATGAAGTTGGAGCAGGCTGCGGGGGCAACGGATTGTGCGAAACCGTCGTTTGCGGATTGGGTTCCGTCCGATAGCTTGTGCTCGGGTGTGCTGGTGGCTTGACGTCCTCAACATTGCGCGAGGGCATGGGGGCGGAAGGTTGGGGGTGGACAGGTTGATAGGGCTGAGTAGTGGGACGGCCCTGCTGATAAGTAGGCGGTCTGTCGTTAGAGGAACGGCCAGACACCCGGGAGTTGTCCGGCTGCGCAGGACGCCCCCGACAGTTGGCGCCCATGCGCCCGCGCTGGTGGTGGTTCTGGTTTGAATGTTCATCGCTGCACCGGTCGGGTGTTGGATGACGGGATGCCGCTCATCCACTTTCTGCGCGACCATGTGGGCAGGGGCCGACGCAGCCCTGAGTTGCGGACGATAAACCGCCAACCCGTTACGGTCCGCGCCGCGCGCCGGCATCGCTGCGGGCGAACCAGCCGGCACGTCGCGGATGGCGACTTTGCGAATTTCGCTGTGCGTGGCAGCCGCGACACGCTCCACCCGCACACCCTGGTTAACGATGGTGGTGTTATTCACTACGTAATTGTTCACGATGGTCGTCTGGCGATAGACCCTAGTCACCTCGACCGGTGGCAAACGGCGGTGGCCCAGGTCGCGGTCATTGAAGTCGTGCAAGGCGACGAAGGTGAAATGCTCGGGACGCAGACCGAAATCAAAATTCAAGCCGACGCCGATGCCGTTAAAGCGCCAACCCAGCCGGACGTCCAGCTCCGCGCGCGGCGGCAGTGGTGCCCAGCCGCAATTATCACCGGCGACGCGCCAGGTCACCCAGGCGGGCCCCCAGACGCGGTCGGGCAGCCAGACCCAGCCGCAACGGTCGTGCAATTGCCACCGCCCATAGTGAAACGGCGCCCAGCCCCACGAATAATCCGATTGCCAAAACCAGCCGGCATCGGTCCACACCCAATGACCGCTGTCGCAGTAAGGGCGCCAACTGCGGTTGATCACCACTACACTGGGCTGCCAGCACCAGCCAATTCCCTCCAACTGAATCCACGCGCCATACGGAGCCAGGTCGTTGTAAAAAGAGCCGACCTCGGGTGGCGGACTGGATACGTAAACGGGCGCTGCGGCTGGGGGCGGCGGCACGGTCTCCTGCACGGGCACGGGCGGAGGCGCAGGGGTGGGCGGCGGAGCCGTCTGGCCATAGGCCGGCGGCTGGCCGCGCAAGGCGTTGTCGCGATTCAACATCGCGGTGATGGCCGAGGAGGAAATGCCGACGTCCCGCAAATAAAGAATTTGGTCAGCGGAAAGATTAAAACCGGCTTGTGAATTCTGGATGTAGGCCAGGATTACATCCTCGCTGGTTCCCGCCTGCCCCAACTGCAGGACCTCGGCGGCTGCCGGCGAGAGCGGCGGCGGGGCAACCGGCGCGGCCTGGACCGGCGCCGAGCCGTAGGAAGGCTGAGCCACAGGCGCTTGCGCATGAGCGAGCGAGAGCGGCAGTATCATCCCGGCAACCAGCCCAATCCACTTTGTCGTATTCATAAAATCTGCGAATGCATTTCTCAATCAACCGTTAGACCGTGTTAAAAATCGTTTATTCAAGAACGCCCCGTCTGACCTATTTTGCTGGCAAAAAGAGCCGGAAAACAGCGAAAAGCCCAAAGGGAGGCCCAGGAACTTCCCTGTCATCCGCGCCCCAACCGCTCGAGCAGTTTACCGTGAATCCCGCCAAAGCCGCCATTACTAAACACCACCACCACTTCTCCTCCCTGCGCATTCCGGGCCATGTGCGTCACGATCGTGTCCACATCCGGCAGGTACGACGCCGTCTTGCCGAGGGCCTTCAAATCTTGCAGAAGTCTCTCCGGGTCCAGGCGTTCCTCGGGCGCCAGCAACTCCAAACGCGCGACCTGCGAAACGACCACGGCATCGGCATCGGCAAACGAAAGCGCCAGCTCGGTTTGAAAGACATTGCGCCGGGTGGTGTTGGTGCGCGGTTCGAAAATCGCCCAAAGTTTTTGGTTGGGATATTTGATGCGCAGCGCGCGCAAGGTCTCGCGGATCGCGGTGGGATGATGACCGAAATCATCGACCACTGTCACTCCGCCCGCGATGCCGCGCACCTCCATCCGGCGCTTAATGCCTTTGAAGGTATCGAAGGCGGACTGAATCTGGTGGTTTTTAAGGCCGCAATGTTTGGCGCAGCCGACCACCGCCAGCGCGTTGCGGACGTTCAGCTCACCCACCAGGTTGAGGTGGAATTTGAAACTCGGGATCTCAAACTCCGTCGCGGTCGGGCCGAATTTCAAATTGAAGGCCTGGACGGCATTGGTTTCCCCCAGCCCGAAGCGCTTCACCGGGCAATGGGTCACATTGAGCAGGGGGGCCAGGTTCGGGTCGTCACCGTTTGCCAGCAACAGCCCGTTGCGGGGGATGAGACGGATGAAATGTTTGAACGAGGTTTTGATGGATTCGAGGTCCGGAAAAATGTCCGCGTGATCGAATTCAAGATTATTGATGACCGCGACCTCCGGCAGGTAATGCACGAACTTGCTCCGCTTGTCGAAGAAGGCGGTGTCGTATTCGTCCCCCTCGATGATAAACCATTCGGAGTCGGTGAACCGCGCGCCCTGGCCGAGATTGTTGGGGATGCCGCCGATGAGATAACTTGGGTTGAGCCCGTTATGCTCGAAAACCCAGGCGAGCAGCGAGGTGGTCGTGGTCTTGCCATGGGTTCCGCAGACCACCAGCGAGCGTTTGCCGCGGATAAAAAAATGTTTCAGCAGCTCCGGCAGCGAGCAATAGGGCAGCCGATGGTCCAGCACAAACTCCGCCTCGGGATTGCCGCGCGAAATCGCGTTGCCGACCACGGTCAAATCCGGTTTCCCAGCCAGGTTCTGTTCGGCGTAGCCGGCGAGAACCTCGATCTTTCGATTGGCCAGGAACGTGGACATTGGCGGATAGACATTCTGGTCCGAACCGGTCACGCGGACGCCTTTTTCCTGCATGGCTGCGGCGACCGAAGCCATGGCGGTGCCGCAGATGCCGACGAAATGAACCGAACGAATTTGCGAGAACATCGGCCCTATCATAGAACCGGCACCGAAAGCGAAAAGGACAAAACGCACCCGCCCACCGGGGGGGCAGGACACAATTCTTCGCGAAGCCAAGCACTGACTAAATGATGGAGAGACATTTAGCCACGCCTAAAAGCGCGATGCGCCCTTGCAACCCGCTGAAAGGCAGGTAACATTAACTTATCTCAAATACCAAAACATCTTGCGGCGTGCTTTTGCAGCGACGCAGGCGAGGCGGGGAAACCAAGTGGACGCTGCCGCTCCTCCTGGTTTGTGCGTTCGTCGTCGGTGTTCCTCTGTCCCGCGCGCAGTACCCCACGAATTTCCAGATTTTCAAGGACGGCACAGCGATCGCCCTCGAGGATTATGCCAGCCTGCCGCTTTCCAGCCGCACCATCAGCACCTATCCGCCGGCCACAAATTATAGCGACCAGTTGGGGCGAGTGAATTTCCAGCGCTCTGAGCCGACCAATGCACCCCTCTCAGCCTCGCGGTTCTTTGTCAATGACCTTAATCGCAACCTCTACATTCTGGATAAGACCAGCAAGACCTTCACTGTTTACATCAATTTTGAAACCGTCTTTCCGAAGTTCGTCAATACGTTCGGCCTGGCGTGCGGTTTGGTCACGTTTGCTTTCGATCCTGATTACGCCAACAATAACAAATTTTATACCGTGCACACGGAGAACCCGGCCAAGAGCGGTTCGGCGGTTCCCACTAACGGCGCCTTGCCGGGGTTCAACGTCACCGGTTACACCACCACGGCGGCCATCAGTCCACCGGCAGGTTCAGTGGCGCTGGAATCCGTCCTGGTCGAATGGACGGACACCAACCTGAACAATGCGACTTTCGAAGGTACGGCCCGCGAGTTGCTACGGGTCGGCATTAATAATAATATCCACCCGATTGGCGATCTGATATTCAATCCCCTGGCGCAACCAGGCGACCCGGATTACCGCAACCTGTATATCGCCGTCGGCGATGGCGCCTCAGGCGAGACCAGCGGCGCCGAACATCGCACCCCGCAACGGCTGGACGCGCTTCAAGGGAAAATTCTCCGAGTCACGCCTGACCTGAATCTACGCACCAACGATGAACTCAGCGCAAACGGGCGCTACCGTATCCCCACCACGGGGCCGAATCCCAATCCGTTTGTCTCCGTGAGCCTGAGCGGATTGAAAAAGGAGATTTACTCTTACGGCCATCGCAATCCGCATCGGCTGAGCTGGGACTCTGTCTCCAACAAGCTCATCGAAACCGAGATCGGCCTGGCTGCCTGGGAAGAAGTCAACTTCATCACGGCCGGCGCCAATTATGGTTACGCTGAGCGGGAGGGTATCGAGCAGGTCTTCATCGGCGGTACCAACAATCAGAAGACAGGCAGCCAGACAGTTCCCCCAACCCCGTTCCCCAATCCCGACTCCCTCACTGTAACGGGGCTGGTCGGCTCAGTGACCCCCGTGTATCCGGTGGTGGCTTACAGCCACCAGGACGGCGACGCTATCAGCAGCGGCTTCGTCTATCGCGGCGGGCTGATGCCCGCATTTATCGGCAAGTATTTTTTTGGCGATATTACGACCGCTCGGGTTTTTTATTGCGACCTGGCCGATATGATTGCCGCGGATGATGCCAACCGCCTCACGGTCGCACCCATCCACGAAGTGCAAATTGTTTTCAACGAGGCCCAACGCCGAATGTTCGACATAGTCGCGAATGGATTCGCTCAGAAGGGCGGGCATGTCCAGGGCCAAGCCCTCCCAGGAGGTGTCCCGGCCACCAGCCGCAACGATCCTTACGGCGTGCCTTACGGGAAGGGCCGGGCGGATATTCGGCTGGCCATGGACAACGACGGCGAACTCTACGTGTTGAGCAAGTCGGATGGAATGATTCGAAAGCTGGTCGCCGTGCTTTCGCCCCCAACCATCCAGGGGGTCCTTGTTACTAATGGCACGACGACTCTCAACTGGACCTCGATCTCCAACCGGGTCTATCGGGTGCAGTACGCCTCGGCGCTTGGGGTCTCGAATTGGACCGACCTGCCCGGCGATATCACCGCCCTCGGCCCCAGCGCCGCGAAGAGCGACACCAATGCTGCCTCGTTTCGCTTCTATCGTGTCCTGCTGCTGCCATAAGATCATTAGAAACCCGGACGATCTGTTCCCCCTCACCCCGGCCCTCTCCCCTGGGGAGAGGGAGGCCCGCCGGCAGTTTATCGAGAGGTCGGAGGATGTGCATTCGCGGATGGCCTGCCGAAAATTCCTCCCTGTCCCAAAGGGAGAGGGCCGGGGTGAGGGGGAAGTGGACGTACGAACTGCGCTGCACCGCTCGAGTCAGAGCGTCTCACCGTTTGCGTTTCTCAGCGGTCTATTGCATCCTCCCTCGATGCCCCAAGACACACTGGCGGGTCTGGCTATCCTGGTCGTCGAGGATGAGCCGTTGCTGCGCAAACAGCTCACCGCGCAGTTGGAACGGCTCGGCGCGGATGTCACCGGCGCCGCGAACCTCAGCGCCGCCCGCCAGCTCGTCTCCGGCGCCGGGTTCGATTTCGCCTTGATCGATGTCAACCTCCCCGATGGCCGCGGGCCGGATTTGCTGCAGGAGAAAGCATTTCCGCCCAACACGGGCGTCATCATCATGACGGCCAACGGCGCGATCGCCGGGGCCGTCGAGGCGATTCGCCTGGGAGCGCTCGATTACCTGGTCAAACCCTTCGACCCACTCGAGCTGCCGCTGGTCATCGCCCGCGCGCGCCGCGCCAAACAAAGTTCGCGCGCCGACGAACATCGCCGCGATACCGGGGCTGCGTTCTTTTTCGGGTCCGCGTTGGCCGGCCTGGAAGCCCAGCTTCAAAGGGTTCTCGCTGCGGACCGCCGGATGCAAGGCCCCCTGCCGCCGGTCCTGATTCAGGGCGAGACCGGCACCGGCAAAACGACCATCGCTCGCTGGCTCCACCAGCAAGGACCCCGTGCGGCCGAGCAGTTGCTCGAAGTCAATTGCTCGGCGCTGCCCGAGACGCTCGCCGAATCCGAACTGTTCGGCCACGAACGCGGCGCCTTCACCGATGCGCGCTCGACGCGCATGGGCCTGTTCGAGGCGGCCCAGGGTGGAACGCTTTTCCTGGACGAGCTCCCCAGCCTGTCGCCGGCGTTGCAAGCCAAGGTCCTCACCGCCATCGAAGATCGCGCCATCCGCCGCGTCGGCGCCAATAAAACCATCGCCGCCGACGTCCGCATTATCGCCGCGACCAATCGCGACCTCAAACAACTCGTTGAACAGGGGAAGTTCCGCGAGGACCTCTTTCACCGGCTCGATCTTTACCGCATCATCCTGCCGCCGTTGCGCGACCGGGGAGAGGACATCCTGAAACTGGCCGACCTGTTGATGCGGCGGCTGTGGCAGCGGCACCGGCTGGCGCCAAAAAAGATCACGCCGGCCGGACGCCAGCGGCTGCTCGCCTATCGCTGGTCGGGCAACGTCCGCGAGCTGGCCCACGAACTCGAACGCGCGATCGTTTTCGAGTACAGCGAAGAACTCAACTTCGAGGGTCTGCAAGTCCCCATCGACACCACGGCGCCGGTGGCCGAGACCGACTGGCTGAACCCGGACTTCCGTTTTCCCGCGCAAGGCTTCTCGCTGGAGTCGGCCATTGTCATCCTTATCCAGCAGGCTCTCAAACAGAGCGGCAACAACGTCTCGGCCGCCGCCCGCCTGCTGGGAGTCTCGCGGGACTATTTGCGCTACCGCCTCGCGGGGAAGAAGTCCGAGGAATGACCGACTTGGACCTTATCCGCGAATAGCCGGAGATAGGCGTCGATAGGTGGAGAACGCTGGCGCCAGGCACAGACGAGGTCGCGTCCGGCGATTTAGGAGTCCGGTGGATTTTCATTTTTGCGAAAGCGGGGCTCGACCAGAAAAAAATGTTTCGAGCTCGGGATTGGTCGGGATTGGTCAGGATTAGTCGGGAATAGTCGGGGGCGACGGATAATCGGGAGCTATCGGCGGCCGAGCCACCCAGGGATAATGAACTTATCCGCGAATACCCGCTGTTACCCGCCGTTAGCTGCGGGACGCTGCTGCTGGTCCTCTCTGCCGCCGGAGGGAGGTCCTGCCGGGAATCGGCGGGGAAGGGGAATAAGGCGGTTTTTTTCATGATTTCTCGATATTGGCGGTGCCGGCCGGCGGCGTGGCCGCTTTTGTTCCAGGGTTGATGGTTGTTTCGGGGGCGACGCAGCAGCAAAAAAGCATCGTGCCTCTATATATTAAGGCATCGAGATCTTCGCGATTGGGCACTTTTTTTGAAAATTTCACTCGGGCGAATTCTGAGAATAAGGAGACCTGCTGGTTCGCAGGCAGGCAAAGGACCTTACGCAACGGCGGACGGCGTGGATTATGCTGTCTTTTTTGTGGGATTCAGAAAGGGAACCTTTGTTATGGCCTGCCCGCCAAGCCGCGGCCCGCCGCGTCGGCCCTAAATCAGTGATAGGGTTCATAAAAGACAGTGAGGCGGGGCGGAGGCTTGTGACTGTGGGGCAAGGACTTATGCACCAATGTGCCAAATTAACTTTACATTTGGCGGGGAAGGACTAATGGCGCATTGATGAAAAGGGAATTCTCATCCCACGGCGGGCAGTCGCGGTCGCGCTCTCCGCGTTCGTAGTCCTTGCCCAGACGGGGCTTATTCCCAAGTCGATGCCGAAGACGCTTTTCTTCCACCTGGAGGATGAGCCGCACATGGCAAGAATCAAACGTCAAGCGGTGCTTTCGAGTCCAACCTGGGATCCTTCCAAGCCTCTGCCCCTAGGGATGGCGAGAGTGGAAGCAATAGCCCGGAAGGAACTCCTGAAGCTGGTACCAAACGAGGGCGCATGGGAAGTCCAGTCGTTCGAACTGAACCAAAATTCGCGGCACCGCCAACTGGTACTACGCGGTCGAATTCATGGAAATTACCCCCCATCGTGCGTACACGCCCACAAACTTCCCGGATACGGTATCAGTCCTCGTGGACTTCTCCGGACGCGCGGGCACCTTTGATCCGCATGATGATGAGCAAAGCTTCAGATAATCGGGTCGGCGGGAGGGTTGCCCCTCCCGCCTCCCACACCACCGTACATGCGGGTCCGCGTACGGCGGTTCCTGACAGTCCATGTGGAATTACGCAGCACTCTTTCTCTGCCACGATGATCGCTGTCGGTAGCTCGGCCAATCGGCCTCATCGCTTCCGAAACAAGACCCTCGATGGTCGTGTCTGCCTGCCAAGTTCGGCCCTTCCCGAGTTGTGAGTCCGTCCGGTTTCTTCGTTGCCGGCTCGTTGCTCTCGGTACTACGACCTCTGCTGACTCCTGCCCCGCACGATGATCATTGCTGACCACCGCCCCTGCCGTTGCCGACAGGCTCGGGCCACAGGTCTCCCTGAGTAAGGACGTGAACTCTTGCTGCACAACCGGACCATTTATCTCCGGAACTGAACACGGGGCTGTGCTGTGTCGTGCCAGCTTGCCCGTTCCGTCAACCTGATATGGTCTTTCTGTTCGTCGGCTCATCAGCTTTGACCGGTGGCTTCCTTCCCACGGAACCTCGCGATTCCGCAGTTGCTTCGGTCTAATGTTTGGGCCATCGTGCCCCTCGTTATGAGAGGTCCGATAACCGTGTTCCTACATAGGGGACTCTCACCCATCAGTTCACGCCCATGTCAGGCGCACACGAGGTCACTTCAGCGGACGGCGGGTGGCGCGTCCTGTTTACATTCGTGGCTCAGTGGCCCGCCGCCGCTGAGATGTTAGGCCACACAAAGTATGCGTGCGTTTTTTACAATTGTTGCAGTAAGCGCTGTGTTTGTTGGCTGTGGCTCCAAGCAAACATGGCCGCCATCTGCTTCCAGTCTCAAAACGATCCAGTCTAATTATGACGCGGCTTTGGCTGACGCGACTAATTCGATTCCTTACGCATCAAACTTTGCTAGACTTTTTCCGGGGAACGCAAGTTCGTTCAGCTATTACATCGGTGGTGCCGGCCCTTCGAGGCTTAACATGGAGATCTACCTCTTTGATAGATACCAGTTCGGAATGGGAATTCCCGTCACGTTTGATGAAGCTCGACGCAAGGTGGTAGCTTTTGGTGAGCCGATGTTTGACTTGCGTGAGATATCCGAGGTGGGAAGAGAGGCCAATGGAAATCTATCCATCAAATTCAATATGGAGGCTTTCCGTAGATTTGGAGCCAGCGAGTGGAAGCAGATCGTCGATGCAGGTGGGGATTTTTCCGCCATTGGGTACACTTTTATCACAAATAGTCCCGTCCCACGATTTGAAGAACTGCGGGAGTATTGGGAAAGGCAGCACCAAAAACAGCCATGAAGTGCTGGCCTAACACAGCATGCAGCGGATAGGAGCCAGCCGTTCAGGTCCGTCACAATTCGGGCGTCAGCGGCGGCTGGCTCCCACCGCTGATGCTCCGCGTTGCGCGGCGTAACGATTATGTTTCAGATTATTCCACCACTGCACGAGACCCGGTTTTGGAGATTATTCCGACACTGGCTAATCCCGAACGCCCAAAAATCCGGACCCAAACTGTAATGCCATTACTCCACGAGTGTTCGCTCTCAGAACTATTTTCATTTTGCTTGAAACCTTTGGGGCGGGAGGTGTGTATTATCACCGGACGGGTGTCGAGACGAACAAACCAGAATCAACCTATGAAACCGAATCAGGCAAAAATACTGGCTTTGGGATTGTTGGCGCTTGGCGGGCTGAGCGCGCCAGCCGCGCAGGATGTCATTACCAAAACCTTCCCGGTTAAGGCCGGCGGAAAGCTGAACATGAACGTGGACCGCGGCTCGATCCAGATCACGACCTCCGACTCGGGCCAGGTGGAGGTGAAGGTCACGCGGGAACTGAAGCGCAGCTCGGACGCCGAAGCCAGGAAGGTATTCGACCAACACAAAATCGAGATGTCCTCAACCGACAACGAGGTAAAGATTGAAGCGCAAAACCCGCAAAAGTTCCACGGGTTCAGCAAACCATTGAACCGGCTGCAGGTCGATTACACTGTGGCGATTCCTGCCCGGTTCGATATTGATGTCAAGACCGCTGGTGGAAATATAGAGGTCGCGGATTTGGAAGGGAAAGCCGAGGTGCACACCTCCGGCGGCAATCTCAAGCTTGGCGCGATTAAAGGTTCGGTTAAGGCGCACACGGCGGGTGGCAACATTACGGTGAGCAAAAGCGAAGGGGACGCCGACGTCAACACGTCTGGCGGGGACCTGCGCCTGGGCGAGATCAACGGCAACCTTGTCGCCTATACTTCGGGCGGGCGAATCACGCTGGAAAAAAGCAGAGGCTCAGTCAAAGCCAGCACGAGCGGCGGGGATATTCGCGTCGAGGATGCCTACGGGCCGGTCACCGCCCATACTTCCGGCGGGAATGTGTCAGCCCAGCTCAACGCGCAACCCAACGCGGATTGCTTGCTCAAAACCAGCGGAGGCAATGTCGAGGTGGTGCTGGCCTCGAATCTGGCGCTGGATCTGGACGCCCACGCCAGCGGCGGCACGGTAACCTCCGACTTCCCCGGAACGCTGAATAAGGAGAAAACCAGGCTCACCGCCCGACTCAATGGCGGCGGAACCGGGCTGGCGCTGGAAACCTCCGGCGGGAACGTGAACATCCGGAGCAAATAGTGTGCAAACGCAGTGATGGAGTGTGCAAGGGTGCTCGACTGGGCGCGTGGTTAGGTCTGGTGTTGCCGCTGTGTGCGTGCGCGACGGAAAAAGCTCCCGCTTCCACGCTGCCCGCCGAAGTGCCGATCAATCCCGAGGCCGGGCGCGGCGGGTGGCTGGTGGTGACGGTGCGGTTGGAAAGCGGCAAAGAGGTGCGCTGCGTCGTGGATTCCGGGACGTCGGGCACGTTTTTCGACCAATCGTTGGAACCAAAATTGGGAAAGCGGCTCGGCACGACCGTGACGCAGAGTTGGGGAGTGCACAAAACCAACAACGTGTATGCCGCGCCTAAATTGTATTTAGGGGGCGTTCCACTGAAGATGCCCCAGGCGGTTGCGACCATTGACGATTTCAAGCAGATGTCTGGTCACGGCGGCCGGCCGATTCTGGGAATGCTCGGCTATGACTGTCTGCGGGCATATTGCCTGCAATTGGATTTTGCCGCCGGCATAATGCGGTTCCTGGACGCCGACCACGCGGACAAACAGAAATGGGGCAAGGCTTTCCCGATCGTCCCGTTGAACGAGCATGACGCGCGTCCGGCGGTGGCGGCGAATCTCTTCGGCTCGGAAGGTCCGCGTTCGCTGATCGACAGCGGTTACCCGAGTGACGGGTGGCTGATGCCGAAATACTTTGAACCCTGGACCAATGGGGCGGTTGCGGCGTTGAACGGACAGGCACGTTCGCCCAACGGCCTGTTCGGTGGGGAAAGGTATCCGCTGGTCTCCCTGGACAGGCAAGACGTTGAATCCGACGGGATCGGGCTCCGATTCCTGGCACGGCACCTGGTGACCCTGGATTTCCCGAACAACACCATGTATCTCCTGCGGCAAATGGTCCTCCCGCTGCCCGACCCGCGGCTGAAAACCACCCGGGTTAAAGCTTTGGAACCACTGATCACGGAGATACTCCAGGAAGATGTGGAGGCCGCGGGCAAGGCCCTGGCCAAAATCGAGCAAAGCAGGGCCACGGAACGGGAAAAATCCGTCGCCCGCAAACTGATGGAAACCCTTGGAAATGCACCCAAGCCGGTTCCGGCCGAGGCGCCGCGGGAGGTTACACAACTGCCGCTGGGGGACGCGCGCCCGGAAACGGCCGAGGTGGGTTGGCTCCAGCCGGTTGCCAATCGCATCCCGCCGAACGGGGAGATTCAATCGCCCGTGCTGGATTGCGGGGGAATTTACGCGACCGGCCTGTATGCGCATTCACCGTCCCGCTATGGGTTCGAGCTCGGCGGCAAATGGAAAACCTTGCGGGGCGAAGCCGGGCTCCACACGGCGATGCAAGGCAAGGCCTATGGGATTATTTTCGTCATCAAAGCGGATGGGAAGGAGTTGTTTCGCTCTGCGATCATACGCGGAAGCAAGCGCCCTGGCTACGACCTGGACGTAACCGGTGTTAAAAGGCTGGAACTGCTGGTCGAAAAAGCGGGTGAACAAAACGGAGGCAATTGGGGCCTGTGGCTGGAGCCGACACTCTTCCGGGAAAAGGGAAACCGCTAATCCAGGCTAATCTTCGCTAATCATTTTGGACAGACAAAAGCTTGGAACAGGCTTGACCCTTCACACGCCAGGCTTTTTATTCTGGGCTCCTAACCTGACTTTCGCAATTCAGCCAGGCAGTTTGCAGAAAGCCCTGATTTTTGGCGCATCTCGCCCGAAAGTCTTCACTACAGGCCCGAGGCGGACTGCGGCCTCTCTTTAGTCGAG
>Ga0210408_10000531_pt1 | contig 47949 bp, 30 predicted proteins | sample IncBWH4MmetaG_FD_155471 | JGI IMG/M metagenome (GOLD analysis project Ga0210408, IMG submission 155471) | Forest soil microbial communities from Barre Woods Harvard Forest LTER site, Petersham, Massachusetts, United States - Inc-BW-H-4-M | ecosystem: Environmental > Terrestrial > Soil >...
AAAGGCGGCCTGCTCGCCGGCGAAGAGATGGCCAAATTGCTCGCCGGCAAGGGCAATGTCATCCTGCTGCGCTACCAGGTCGGCTCTGCCAGCACCGAAGCCCGCGAAACCGGCTTCCTGGACGCCTTGAAAAAGTATCCCGCCATCAAGCTCATTTCGTCTGACCAGCACGCCGGCGCGACGCGCGAGCTGGCCTACCAGGCCTCGCAAAATATCTTGAACCGCTTCGGCCGCGAGGCCAACGGCGTGTTCTGTCCGTGCGAACCGCCTACCATTGCCATGACCAAAGCGTTGCGCGACCTCGGTCTGGCGGGCGGCAAGGTGAAGATGATTGGGTTTGATGCCGGCTCGCAGTCGGTGTTGGACATGCAACACGGAGACGTTCAGGCACTGGTCGTCCAAAACCCGCTGCTGATGGGCTATCTCGGTGTCGTGACGGCCGTTAAACATCTGCAAGGAGAAAAAGTGGAACGGCGTATCGACACCGGCGTCGTACTGGTCACGCCGGATAACATGAACCAGCCGGACATCAACGAGCTGCTTCATCCACCGATCGATAAGTACCTGAAATGAGCTACGAAGCTGGGAACCCAAAAGCCACGTTCTGGAAATGGGCACCATTGGGGGCGGGGCGCCGAGTGGCCGCATTCCCGAGCATCAAGGCAGTTACCTCCTCTCAACGTTTCTTCAACGTCATCGGCCCCTTCCTTGGCCTGCTGCTGATCATCGGGTTGTTCTCGCTCAGCTCGGCCGTGCGCCCGTATTTCCTGACCGGTGCTAATTTCAAGATCATCCTGACCCAAACCGTCATTGTCGCCACGGGCACGTTGGGAATGACAATTATCATCGTGAGCGGCGGGATTGACCTGAGCGTCGGTTCGGTCGTCGCGCTGACCAGCGTCGTCGGTGCGACCGTTTTGATGAAAGGTCATTCGCCCTGGCTGGCCGGCTCGCTGGCGATTGGGGTGGGGCTCCTCATTGGATTACTCAACGGCCTGGTCATCGGGGGACTGCGCATGATGCCGTTCATTGTTACTTTGGGGATGATGGGCGTCGCCCGGGGCACAGCCAAATGGCTGTCAGGCAATCAGACCGTCAGCCCGCCGGATTCGGGGCTGAACAACCTCATGGAACTGCATGAGCCGACCAACCTTTGGCCACTGCCGCTTGGGGTTTGGGTCGTTTTGGGCCTGGCGATGATGATGGCCGTGGTCATGCGCCGAACGGTTTTTGGACGCTACATTTTTGCCATCGGCGCTAATGAAACCGCCGCCCGGCTTTGCGGTATCCGGGTGCAAATTCAGAAGGTGACTATTTATATGGTGGCGGGAATCTTTTTTGGCCTGGCAGGTCTGATGCAGCTCTCGCGCCTGACCCAGGGCGACCCGACGGTGGCCATCGGGTTGGAACTGGACATTATCGCGGCGGTGGTCATTGGCGGAGCCAGCTTGAGCGGGGGAAGCGGCAGCATTTTGGGTTCGATGATCGGCGCTTTGACGATGGCGGTGCTGCGCAACGGCTCGAACCAGATGGGCTGGCCGACCTACATGCAGGAAATCATCATCGGCATCGTGATCATAATTGCCGTCGGAGTCGATAAACTGCGGCAGGGTGGGATGAGAAGGAGTGCGACCTGAAACGGCGGCTCCGGCGTTTCCACGATTAGCGCGAGACGGTCTGCAGAAATCCAGGCGCTTGCGGCCTCAAATGACGCGGTTGGCTAATTGACACGGAGGCCGGAATTATCTACACTGTATTGATGAATGTTAGCGTTGCGAAGCCAAAAGGCTCTTCCGAAGGGGATCTCTCGGCTGAGCGCCGCGCATTTGAACGTCAGCGCGGCCAATTGCGGCGCCGGTACCCTGGCCAATATGTGGCATTTAGCGGGGGCCGTTTGGTTGGTCATGACAGGAATGATGAAACATTGGCAGCGCGGATGTTCAAGAAACTCGGCAACGTTCCCTTCTACATCGCCTGCCTGGATGACGCTCCCGCCGTTTACGAGGTGCCCTCTCCTGAGTTGGCAGGCTGACACCGTTACACCTGCAAGTAACTCCCCGCCCCCCAGCCTCTTTCCCCGCTTGCGGATTACCACGGCAGGCAGTATCTAGATACATAATTACTGCTATAACTTAACCCGATTAACGGATTATGAACGATTCCAAGCCGCCGGCCATGGGCCTCGACGAGTGGGAAGATTTTCTTAAAGAACGTTACCCGGAACCAGCCGCGATTGCTTCGCCGTTTAAGGCCACCAACCCAGCCAAGACGAAAGGGGAATTCCGGAATTACGAGGCCGACGCCCGCCCGTCGGTGCGCGAGTTCTACCGGCTTAACCATCGTTATCAGACCTATGATTTCGGCCAGGCCAAGCGCAAAGAGTATCTCTCCCTGAACCGCCGGCAGATGAGCGTTTGGGAGGCGCTGGAGTTTCTCAACACGCTCATCGATGACAGCGATCCGGATACCGACCTGTCACAACTGGACCACTTGCTGCAGACCGCCGAGCAAATCCGTCAAGACGGCCATCCGCGCTGGTTTATTCTGGCCGGCCTCATCCACGACCTGGGAAAAATTCTTTGCCTCTATGGCGAGCCTCAGTGGGCTGTGGTCGGGGATACGTTCCCCACGGGCTGCGCCTGGTCGGACCGGATCGTGTTTCATGAGTTTTTTGCCGACAACCCGGACCGCGCCCAACCGCGCTTTCAAACCCGCGCCGGTGTTTATGAGGAGGGTTGTGGTTTGGAAAAGGTCGCGATGTCGTGGGGCCACGACGAGTACATTTACAATGTGGTGAAAGATCACTTGCCGCAGGAAGCGCTTTACATGCTCCGTTATCACTCGTTTTACCCTGCGCATCGGGACGGCGAGTACGATTATTTGATGAACGGCCGGGACCGCGAGATGTTCAAGTGGGTGCAGGCGTTCAATCCGTACGACCTTTACACCAAGAGCCACGAGCGGCCGGACCAGAAAAAGCTGCGCCCGTTCTACGACGATTTGATCAGCGAGTATTTCCCGCCGACGCTCCGGTGGTAGCGGTCGCCGGTGCCAGCTCCGAATCCCCCGGCGCTCTGGGCGCCCCGGCTTCCTGCCCCAGGAATTCCGTCAACTCCCTCAGGAATGGCTCGATATCCGTCACCAGGCCAATCGCTTGGAACGTCCCCCGGTCGGCCAGCTTGGTAACGACCGAAGGATTGATATCAACGCAGATCGTTTTCACGTGCGCCGGCAGCAGGTTGCCGACCGCGATCGAGTGCAACATCGTGCCCATCATCAGGGCGATCGTCACTCCGCCGAGCTTTGAACGCATCAGTTTCTGCGCCACCACCACGTCCGTGACGACCTCCGGCAATGGGCCGTCGTCCCGAATCGAACCGGCCAGGACAAAATCGATGTTGTGCTTGACGCATTGGTGCATGATGCCCTGCCGCAGGATGCCGCTGGCGACTGCCTGCTGGATGCCGCCCGCACCCCGAATGGTGTTGATGGCGCGCATGTGATTTTCGTGGCCCTCGTCGGCCAGTGCGCCGCGCGAGAGATAAACGCCCAGCGAGGTTCCGTAAAGCGCCTGTTCCATGTCGTGCGCGGCCAGCGCGTTGCCGGCGAAAAGCAGATTCACGTAACCCCACTCGATCAACTTCTCGAAATGCTCCCCGGCGCCGGTATGCACCACCGCCGGCCCCGCGACGACCAGGATTTTTCCGCCGGATTGTTTCGCCAGCCGGAATTCCAGGGCGATCTCCCGGATAATCGCGCTCTTGGGTTTCTCGCTCGAGACGCTGCTGGCCATAAACTCGAACACGCCGCGCCGGTCGATGGCGCGCTGCGCCGGTACCACCCGAATCCCATGATGCCCCACCGCAATTAACATCCCCTTGCGCACCTGCGAGAACTTAACCGTCTGGGCCTCGTGCCCTTTTACATCCACTGCGATCCCGCAGTCCATCGTTGCCGGCTGCACTTCGAGCCATTTGCCCTCGAGGTGCACGAACGTCTGCTGGTTGGTGGTGACATAAAAGTCAGGCGGAAAAACCCCATCGGCCGGCGCTTCGGCCAGGCGCAGCGCCGCATGCTCGACCACCTCGGCGCCGTGCTGCCGCAGACGCCGGATAATCTCATCGACCGTTTCTGGCGAAGGCCCAAACACGTCAATGCAGGCATAACTCGGGTCGTGCCGCTGCTTGCCGATTTTGACCTCGCGGATCGTGAAGCTGCCACCGTGCGTCAGTATCTCATCCAACACCTTGGGCAAAATCAGCGAATCAATGATATGACCGCGCAGTTCAATTTGCTCGGAGAACATAGGCGAGGGGAGTGCGGGAATGGAGTGTTGGAGTGTTGGAGCGCTGGAGTAATCGGAAAAGACCTTCGGGGGGCGTAATGTTCGGCTTCTTTGGATTTTTCATAAAAACCTGGCGCTTTTAAATCGGCCTCAAATTACTTGAATGACCTCCCCACGGCAATCCCAACACTCCACCACGCCATTTTCCGTTACCCGTTACACCAATCCAATCATCCAATCATCCATCAATCCCCGCCACTGCCCTCGCCCCTCCCCGTCCTCAAACCCAAACCCACCGGAAGGCAGCCTGACTGTTACAAATCCCTTACAAAAATGTAATCCAGTTTGCTGCAACAAAACGCACCTTCGGGTGTCTTTTCCCATGAGATGCAAACTGAAGAAAACGAACGCCTGCACAAAATCGAGCCCGGCCAGCTCTGGAAGCTGGAGCACGGTTACCTGCACATCGTGGAATCGGGAAAGCGGCTCATCTACTACAAACGGCTGAAGGCCCCGGAGCAACGGGTCGCGATCACCCAGATGATCAGCATCGAGGCCCTCCTGAACTATCTGCGCCAAAGCGAAGCGCAGTTGGTGGCCTGATTTTACCGTATTACATAGGTTACAATGGTTATGCGATCACATGGTTCCCGGCAGCCGCCGTGTAACCTTGCAACTGTGTAACCATGTAACAAAGTCACGGCGTGCCAACTCGAATGGATTGATCAATCGATTGTCAGGATGGTGTCCCGGTTGGCCAATTGGCCGCGCAGCTCCCGCTTGTAGCAGTGTTGGTCCCCTTCAAGGAGGCGCTTGGCCTTGACCAGCTTCATGAAACTCTTGGCCTGCCGGGACGATTCCTCCCATTGCCCGCCAAAGTTCGGGTAATCGTTTTCATACGGTTGGCAATACAACACGTGGTCGAAACCCGCCTTGGCATGCACCTTGCCATCATGGATATGGACGGTGGGGAAAAATAGCGCGTTCGCATCTCGGCGCGGAAATGAAAACGCCATCGGATGCAACCGCTGGGCGCCTGGTTTGAGCTTGAACACGGCGAAACCGTAGCTCTGATACTCGGGAAGCTTTTCCCAGGTCTCAGTGGGCAGGCGAAAGCGTTCATCGAGCCTGGAGAAATCCTTTACCGTCGGGACAAAGGACGCCTCGAAATCGCCGACCTGCACGACCTCGAGTTTGGGCCCAGCCGCCGCGGGAGCGCTTAGCGTGAAGTGACCTGCTCGCGAGAAAGCATCTCTGCCCGGGAATCCCGCCTTGAGGTCGTCAAAAAACTCCGGATAGCCTTTGAGGTCGATAAACTCCATTGCCTTCTCCCCAGTGCCGTCCGGCACCGGCAGCGGCAGAATCATCGCCAGGTCCTGCTTGGCCTTGAGCGACATGCTGTAAACCAGGAACTGGCGCCGCCCCGTACCGGCGCGGGCGAAAATGTTGGTGCCACTGACCGAGATGACAGGCTGAGAGAAGCAACACATAAGCTTGTGCGAACACCGTTTTGGTTCGCAGAAAGCTTACACGCTCTGGCCCGGTAGTTCAAGAAAGGCGCTGTCCTTCTTAACCCTCGCCCACCCGCTATGATTCTGACGGCTCCGTCTCGGGGAGGAGAAGGCAGCGCTACAAAAATCCTCGCGGCTTGCGAGCTTGTTCGGCTGTCCAGGATTGCTGACAATTTTCTAGGCCACACAGCGGGAGCGCAGAGGATTAGCTCCGCGCCCCCCTTGCAGAACCTGCTCCCACCGGACTGTGTTTGCCCGGAGACGACTGTTGGCTGATGTAATTCGCCGGCTCAGGAACCGCTCGCCGAATTAGTCTCCGAGCCACTCACCGCACTGACAGCATTAGTCTCGGCACCGCTGACGGCACTGACAGCGTTGGTCTCCACGCCGATGACCACGCTGACGGCGTTGGTCTCGATAAGCCCCGTAGCTGCTGCGGCGTTGGTCGCGCTCTGGCTGTTCGTCCCGACGCTATTCGTCTCCGTACTGGCCGGTGCATTTGTGCTTTCAGTGCCGGCTGTGGCAGTTGTGTCACTGCCGCCGGTTGAAGCGCCGCCGTTGCATCCGGCGAGCGCCAAAGCCGCTACCGCCCCGGCCACACAGGCCGCCCGTTTCATAATAGTTTTGCTGTCCGCCATTATCTTCATCATTTTCTCCTTTCGTTGTGGTTCGTTTGGGGAGCTACCGCCCTTTTTCAGGCCGCTCTTTAGCTCGCCGGCCGTTCAGCACAACCTGTGCCGCCGGAAAATCTCCTCCTTTGAGCTTAATTCGCGTCCACCAAACGCACGCCCGTGCGGATTTTTAACCAAGCCGCGCAAAAAAGAAAACCAGCGGACTTGGCATTGGCATGAGGACGAACAAGCGGTCAGTGACGGCGGGCGGGAGGAGCGGAGCGCGGACTTTCCTGTCCGCAGCAACTTCCGAATGTCAACGCGGCTCGGCTCCGCTGCCAACCCTCGCGCGTAACACATTCCTGCCGACAGGAATGCCTACGCCACCATCACTGAGCGATTCACTCTGCTCCGTTGCCTTGCCGTGACCCCATGCTACATTGTCCTCACTAAAAGCCGACATGCGATTGGCTCCTATGCATTGGCCGGTCCGGAGCTGGGCAAAGCCTGCGGTGCGTACGCCGCCTCCGGAGGAAAAAGCCGGCTTGGGACTTTCTCGAGGTATCCGCTGCTCCTCCTTGATTCTCCTTCACTCCTTTGCCCTGCTCGCGGCAATCCACGCGCCGGCCGAGATTGTCTTCCAGGATTTTTTCACCCAGCCGGCCGGTAACATCACCAACAGCGTCCCATGGATTGATGTTCAGGGCAACGGCTGGCAATCCGGGCCGGCCCCCTCGCAACTCTCCTTGGATGGCAATGGCCATCTATACAATGCTGCCGCCAACGCCGGCTCCGCTGCCGGCGTTCAGCTCGTTCCCATTGGCCCGCACGGTTCCCTGACCGCTTCGGCGTTGATGAAGTTACCCGTGGGTTCGACCGAATGGCTCGGCATGGGATTCGGCAACAGCAACCAGTTCCTGACCGCCGTCAGCAGCGGGAGCGGTCCCTGGGTCCAGGTCCAGGGCAACGGCGTGATCACGCTCTACGGCGGTGCCGGTCTCAACAATCCGGCGACCGCACTCAACGCCTTTACCAACACCGGCGTCCCCGTGCAGGTCTTTCTGACCTATGACGCTTTTCACGCGGCGGCAACCGTCAGCGCTGTCAGCGGCGGCCTGACCAACCTGGTCTTCAACCAATGGCCGATTACCAACTCATCTTCAATCACTGCGCGCTATTTGCTTTTCCAATTCTCGACAAACCTGACCACCGCGACCTCGCGCTGGGCCACCGCCGCTACCGTGGATTGGTTTCCGCGGCCGCCGCCGATGTTGACCCTGCCGGTGCCCATCCAACAAACCAATTTCGTCGGTCCTCCCGGCACCAACGACGTGCAGCTTATCACCAACGCGCTTAATCTCGTCGCCGGCTCGGCCAACGCGACGGAAATCCGTTTCACGGCCGGGGCGACTTACCTCATCACCAGTGATTCGCTGACCTCCAATATTCCCCTGACGTTGCTTCACGCGACTAACGTGCTGCTCAATGGCAACGGCTGCAGAATCCTCATCACCAATCCGCGCATCGGTTTTATGAGCGTGTCGCAGTGTTCCAATGTCATCGTGGAGGGCTTCACCGTGGACTACCACCCGCTCCCTTACACGCAGGGCGTAGTGACGCATAATTTCTTCACCAACACGCCGAAGGAATTGGCCATCGAGTTTCTGGTGGATGCAGGCTATCCAGCCCCTACGAATGCCAACTACATCGACACGAATGCACTCACCACCGGGCGTCTTTGGGGCACGGTCATGGACCCGACCCGTCTTGGCCGCGGAGCGGATGCCAGCTATGCAGCTTGCCTTTACACCAATGTGGTCCAGACGAACAGCAACGGCGCCTTCAAAGTTTATTTCTCCTTTGCGGTCGAGGCGAAATCCATCCCGCCGGGCGCGCTCTGGAACATGATATCGCGTTGGAACGGCTCGCCCGTGTTCAACGTTTTCCAGTCCTGGCAGGTCACCTTTCTAAACAACACCAATTACGCTGGCGCGGGCGCCAGTTATTCAGGGCGCTATTCGACGTTGATGAGTGAAATCAACGATCAGATCCAGCTCGGGCCGCCACCGCCGGGAGCCACCACACCGCGCCTGCGGACCTCCAACGCGGATGGCGGCTATTTTGTTGACTCTCGAATCGGGCCGTGGGTGCAGGGATGCAATTTTACCGCCTTGAGCGACGACACCGCCAACCCCAACCTCAGCCCGTTCATCATCACGAACGTGCCCGTCCAGCCGACCAACACCTTAGCGGTGTATCAGAATGGCGATGCGGCCACCGTTCCGTCGGGCGTGATTTCCTATGAAGCTCAGGTAGGCGACTCGGTCCTGTTTTACAACCCGACCAAGGGCGAAGTATTGGATCGCGCGACCATCACTGCGGTGAATCTTCCCAACGTAACCTTTGACCACGCGATTTCGAATGTTGTGGCCGGGACCTACGACACCAACACGCTGCTATTGAACCAAAGCCTCAACACTTCGGCGGTGTATCTGGACAACCAGTTCAGCAACAGCCGGCAGCACGGCATTTATTGTCGCGCGGACAACACGCTGATCGCCCACAACACCATCAGCGGCATGAGTTTAGGCGCTATCTGCGCCTACCCCGCCATGACCCCGACGTTCCTCAATCTCTTTGTGCCCACGAACGTGGTCATTATGGACAACACGTTGTCCGATTGCAGTTTCTCCGAGGAAGCCTTGAACAATGCGATCCCGACGCAGGAACCCGCCTACGCGCTGGTGGAATTCCACAACGCCACCGTCGCCTCGGATTACGTCACCAACGGCCTCGAAATCTCCGGCATCCGCATTCTTTACAACGCGTTTCTCAACTGGCGCCGGGCGCCCCTCTCCCTCCACAACGCCACCGACGTCAATATATTCGGCAATTACTTTGGTCCGCCCCTCACTAACGACGGACTGGTGCCCTTGACCAACGACCTCATCGCCGACCTCTGGGCGTCGGATTATCCGAACCTGCGCTTCACCAACAACGTCAACGCCACCACCCTGCCCACCATCCAGGCCGTCAGTGAGGATGGCACGATTACCCCCATCACCAACGCCTTTCAATCGGCGGCGGCACCTCGTCTGACGGCTGCTCAGGCTGGCACCAACGTTGTGGTCAGTTGGGTCAGCCCTGCACCGGGTTTCGTGTTACAGCAGGCTGGTCGGCTCGTGAACGGCAGCAATACCTGGGTGGACGCCCCCACCAGCCCCTGGCTTGCCGGCGCGTCCAACATCGTCACCCTCCCGCTCCCGAACGCTCTCACCAACCAGTTCTTCCGCGTCCGCCAGCGGTAACGCGGCACATCCAGCCGGAGCGCGGACATTCCTGTCCGCAGCAACTTTCCGAACGCCAGCGCGGCCCGGATTCGTTGCCAATCTCGCACGGAACACTTTGCTACGGACAGGAATGTCCGCGCTCCGGTGGGGATGCCAGAGGCGCCCGAGGTAACACCCGCAAGCACTTTTTACTTTACCTTTCCCGCCAAACGGTTCTCATCTTGGGAAACTTGGTTTTGGAATACCACATACCCGAATATGAAAAGAACCTTGCTCACCGCCCCTCTGGCGCTCGCTCTGGTCAGCCTCATCTCACTCACCGCCTGTAACAAACAACAACCCGCGCCCGCCGGACCACAAACGTCCGCTGCCGCTCCCTCCGCCGAGCCGACCAGTTTCCGGCAAGTCACCGCCCAGCTCGACCCCGGCGGCAACGTCTATCTCTATCTAAGCACCGAGCAATGGCTCGAAGGTCTTTCCGCCAAAGTCTCTGCTTGGCGTGGCCTGGCCGACGCTATTCCGGACGTCGCGTCCAACGAGCGCGCGAACATTGGCAAGGTCTTTGATGTCGTTACGCATCTTATCCACGACAGCGGCGTCGAAGAGGTGAGCGGGTTTGGCATGAGTTCCATTGCCCGTGAGAAGGGCTTCTATCATACCAAGGCCCTGCTACACCATTATCAGGGCAAAGACACGGGCTTTCTCTGGAAGATGTTCGGCCAGAAACAGCATCCTCTCGCCGCCCAGGATTTTCTGCCGGCCAACACCGCTGTGGCCTCCTTCTTTGACCTCGATCTCGCCCTGGTTTGGTCTGTCCTCCAGAAGCAAGCCACCCAGTCCGGCCTGCCGGAGGCGGGCGACTTCCTGAACCAGGCGCCCACAATGTTCGAGACCGCCACCGGCCTCAAGTGGGACCAGGTCCTGGCCTCCCTCGGCGGCGAGTTCGGCCTCGTCCTCACGCTCGATGACACCAGGAAAATCGCCCTGCCTCTCCCCGGTGCCGAGGGGCCGTTCGAAATTCCTGAGCCGGGCCTCATGCTCGTCGTCAAGGTCAAAGACGACCTCGTTTTCAAGCGCATCGACGAAGTGCTCAAGAGCATGGGCCAATCGGTCATCTCCTCCAACACCCCTAACTGCCAGATGCGCACCGTCCCCGTGCCGCTCCCGCTGCCCATCCTGCTCCGCCCCACTGTCGCCACCAGCGCCGGTTACCCCTTCATCGCCACCAGCGACACCCTCATCCAGGAAGCGCTCGCCGTGAAAGCCGGCAAGAAACCGGGGCTCAAATCCACCGAAGAATTCCGGCGCCTTGCCTCTGACGTGCCGTCACAAGGCAACCAGTTCAGCTTCCTGAGCCATCGCTTCGGTCAGACCCTGGTCCAGCTCCAGAAAAATGCGCTGCCCCTGGCCGCCAAAGGACAACCAGCACAAATGGAATGGCTGCAATCGTTCCTCACCTCCAGTAACGCGGCCTTTTCCTACTCCGTCAGCGCGAATACCGACGAAGGCTGGCTCTCCGTTTGCAATGGCAATCAGCACCCGGCCAAGATGCTTTTGCTGGGCGCCGCCGTTCCGGTGGGGATGCTCTCGGCGATTGCCATTCCCAATTTCGTCAAAGCGCGCACGACGGCACAGAAAAATGCCTGCATCAACAACCTTCGCCAAATCGACGCCGCCAAACAACAGTGGGCGTTGGAAAATAAAAAGCCTGACAGTGTGACCCCCACCCGTTCAGCCCTGCGGCCCTATCTCAATAGCCACCAGTTCCCGGTGTGCCCAGCCGGCGGCGACTACACCATCGGTTCGCTTTCGGAAAAGCCCCGCTGCAGCCAGGCCGGCCACGAGCTGCCTCAGTGAAGCGATGCTCAACTGGACCGTACCGTCTATCCCCTTTTACGGCCTGACTCAACCTGCGGCTGACGGAGAAACGATGAAAGACCACCATATTAACATTTTCTACAGCTAAGAGGATGGAGGGTACATTGCCGATATTCCTGACCTCGTCGCCTGCTCTGCCTTCGGCAGCACCCCTGACGGGGCCCTGACGGAAGTTCAAAAGGCCAAGCGCGCCTGGTTGGCGGCGGCCAAAAAGGAGGGAAAACCTATACCCCCTCCGGTCTATCGGCCAGCGATCTACCAACTGGCGTCATAACTGTATCTGGCTACTGTTAGTAGTGCGGGCAGGCCGATAAATCCTTAAGGCCGGCCCCAATTGGGAGGAAGGGGCCGCCCAAAAAACCGGTTCAATGTATAATCCAGTGCGGCTCTAACCTCTTCATTTGGCATTGTAGATCTTTCTCTACATCCTTGTCGATCTGCTCCATTATCTTTTGTCGCTCCTCCGCTGTCGAGGTCTTCAAGCTCGCAGCGTGCTTTTCCAGCGCCAGCTTCCGCAGATCGTTCCTGAGAATCTGCAACGACTCACCTCGTGAAATGATCGCACCGCTTTTCATCCAGTCTTCAATCTTCTGCCCGACCTGGCAGAGTCAACATAAGGTCTTCACCCCATGTAATTTTTCCTGCCGATGTGCATAATATCACCAGTCTTCGCCTCGGGAAGAATTTGCTATGAAACTTTCGCAAAGTGTCGCGACTGTTATCGTCGGGCTGGCCATCTCGCTCCTGGCTGTTTCCCCGCCAACTGCGCGAGCGGCCTTCCAATCCGCCCAGGCCTCCGTTCATGCCGTGAACGGCTCTGCCTCCTGCTGTATCGGCGGCGTTTGGCAGGTTCTCAAGCCGAATAGCACTCTTTTGGCGGGCACAACTCTCAAAACCGATGCCTATTCGACGCTCGATCTGTTGTTGCTGGAAAGCGGCACCGTGTTGCGGCTCTTGCCGGGTTCGGAGTTGCGCTTCGATGTCTTGGATCAGATGCCCGCTGGCGAAGCGCGCATGACCACCACGCGCCTAACCTTGCTCGCCGGCGGCCTCCTGGGGTCCCAGCGCAAATTGGTCGGCGGCTCACAATTTGAAATCCGGACGCCTAACGGAACCGCCAGGATCGTCGGCACGGAATACCTCGTGCGGGCCGATGGCGCGGTGACGGTCCTCAGCGGCGAGGTGAGCTTGCACTTCAACCTGCCGGGCAACGGCGGCTCCGTGAAGGCCACCGTCGAGGCGGGGTTCTCATTCGATCCCGCCACCGGCAAGGTCGTGCCGACCACCTCCGCCTATTTGCAGAATATCATCGCCGATGTGACCGCCGTTAAGGACAACGCGCGCACTTTCAAAATCGGCCGTGCCACTCTCGTCGTGGACCATACCGAGGACGACGACATTACTCCCACCCACGGTCACCATCACCATCATGGTGACCACGATGATGGTGGCGACGACGAGGGCGGCGGCGACCAGAACGGCGGGAGTGACCATGGCGGCGGCGGCGGCCACGGCGGCGGGAACTAGAACCCCCATGAGCTCGCGCCTTTGTCGCGAAGTGCATGGAGTGCGTGGAGCTTGCTCCCGCTTTCAAACCGCGCGCAGTCAGCAAACGGGACCAAGCCGCGCGGACGAGCCTGGGCGCTCTTGACGTTACTTCATCGCTCCCGCAGAACCACCTGCAAACCTCGCTGTCGAAAAAGCGCTAATGTGTCCTTGGAGAAAACGTCCTGCGGCGTCACTTGCGGCAGCACACCGTGGACAGCGATCTCCGTGCGGAACTGTAGACCCAGCTTTTGCCAGGTGCCCGCATCCTCTTTGAGTCCCGCAAACAGGTCTCGGATGGCAGAATCAGCAGTTGTCGAAGGTGGCAAAGACACGCCGCGCTGCCAATAGCCTGCAATAGCGGGTCTGGAGATGGGGTGTCTCGCGTGATCCGTCGCCTGGATGGGGTCACCCTTCCGGCCCGACTTGCGCGGCTGACCCCCGAGCGTCATCGAAACCAGCGCCGGGTCAAGCCGATCACCCACGATGCCAAGAATGATTTTCATATACATATTGACGTAACGAAAGTGGCTTGCCACTTACAGGTTTAGCCATACAAAACAGCCGCCAACCCGACCAGCAGAAGCAGACGATACAGATGCCGATCGTTGATGAACTGCTCCATGGTTGTGGCGGGAATAAGTTGGGCGTAAATGATGGCTCGCATACGTTGCCTATGCCATGATCTTGCCACCAGGCTCGCGTGTTGCAATCCGGGTAAATCCTGAAAAGAAAACCGGGGAATCCCCGGGAAACAAAGCGGACCTTTCCCATTTCACCAGCGCCATTCCCCAAGGCGTCCAGCGTCTCCGCCAACCGTTTGACATGAGCCTCGATGCTATAATCCCCTTTTGCGGGCTTCTCTGACCGCCCGGCGCCTAGAGCATCCCAAATTGTAACTCGATACCCTGCTTGAACCAGCGTGGGTTCGATGAATTGCCATCCAATGCTGGAATCTCCCAGCCCATGGAGCATAACCACGTCTGGGCCAGCGCCTGTCTGCCTCACAAAAAGTTGGTGGCCACCAACCTCCAATGCTCGTCCAGGCGGCAGCTCGGGCACATTCGCTATTTTCACCGAGCAGCACCCCACCAACAGAATCAAGCTGCTCGCGAAGAAGAAAAACCGAACCGCGGCTCTCACTGCTCACTCCAAAATCTTTTGCATGATGTGAACATCCAGCCGGCGGTCGAACTTGCGCCCGACCTCTTTGAGCGTGCCGACCAGAACAAACCCGGCACTCTCATTGAGATGAATGCTCTCGCCGCTGCCCTCCGCCACCCGAGCAATCAACGTATGATACTTCAACCGGCGTGCCTCCTCGATAATTGCCTCCTTGAGCTTGCGACCGACGCCGCGGCCCCGGTGCGTCGAGTGAACATAAAACGAAGTCTCGGCCGTCTCATCGTAGGCGCGGCGCTCCGACCACCGCGTCAGCGACGCCCAGCCCACCACTCTGCCATCCACCGCCGCCACCAGGACCGGGTGCCTCTCGTCATGCGACTGCAACCACTGCGTGCGCTCCTCCACGCTCTTGGGCTCCGTGTCGAAAGTGGCTGTCGTCGTCAAAATCGCCTCGTTATAGATCTCGGCAATCGCCGGTGCATCGCCCAACTCGGCCCGGCGAATCGTCACTAATGAATTGGTCGCCATTGCAGCAAAAGTTGGGTGATTCGCCGCTATGGCGCGAGCAACATGTTCAACATCCGTTGAGGATTGGATAAAAAGTCCCGCGTCACTCGGTAGTGCTCCGTATCCTTGTAAGCGAGCCGTTCGATGCCTTTTGCAGAGAAAGCGTAGATATACGCGTCAGGGTAGGTCAACTGGATAACCATTGATTATCAGGCGGCCGGTTCGCGGCATCCTGCGCGATTGATTTTTGCAAGGCGGCCTGTTCCCATGGGTTTATGAAAGCAGGGATGGGAATTTTTTCAAGGATTTATCACAAGAAAGTTATATAATTATATAGCGTCAGTGAAGCGGGCGGAACGCGGCCTGTAGGCCTTGGCATTACCAACATCTTCCAGCGACCTGAATCAGCAAACCTGGTGCGGTCCGGCCAGAAACCCCGTAGGGGTGGCCTGTTTATAGTCGAACCGCCACCAACGACTCTTCTTTTTGTTTTTTCAGCGGCGCGGCGGTAGTATCTGCGATCTGTCTGAAGTCGCATCGCCGCGCCGCTGAAAAAACAAAAAGAAGCAATGGACGTGGGCCGTGAGACTAAAAACAGGCCACCCATTGTGGGGTTTGAAACCATGACCTCAACCGAATGGCTTGGTCTGAACCCGGTCTATTCCACGCTTCAGCCGAGACCCCAATCAGATCAAAGACTTGCAGGACGGCCAAAGCTCTGGCACCAGGCCATAACTCAATTTCACTCGCGCGCTATGATAATACCGAGTTGGAGGCAAAAAAGGAGCGATGCCACAGTTTCAGAATTTACCAGCGGGTCGAAGTTACCCATACGATTGCAATCGTATCTTTAACTTCACCCTTCTATGCCGCTCCCCAACATTTCGCGGCTCTGAGAACCGGCCCGCTTCCTGCTGTCACATAATTGGCGCTGTATCGCGCCTGCCGTCCGCACTGGGCCAAAGCCTGGGAACGCGCCGGCTTCCAGAAAGGGAACTATGTTTCTCAACATTCGAGTTTTGCCCGCCCTCACCGGACGGTTCCTCTCCTTTTTGCAGCCGACCCGGCAAACCCTCGCCGCTCACGGTTCCACCCGGCACGGCGCCAGTTCGGAGCTCTTAGGACCTATTAGGACCTATTAGGACCAAAAAATGAAATCCGGCCCACACTACCTCAATCATAAGCGGCTCACTCATGTTAATCCGAACGAACCTGGTGCTTCCGTGCCTCACAGATTCTCGCGAAGTCTCACGAAATACTCACGAAGTCTGCGAAATCTCAATAAATCCCGTTAAATCCCGTTAAGTACCGTTAGAAAAACCACCTCAAACTCATACTCCAACCCCGTTCAGCAACTCGTAAATCGTTTATTGTGAATTGTGAATTCCCGGGTCCGCGCCGGCCCAAACGCCGCGCCCGAACCCTCCGCTCTTTGACATCTTAATTTCTGGTCCTTGGACGCAGCACGCCCCGGCGTACCTCCCCGCCTGCCGCTCGCGGGGAGCGACGCCGGGGGGACCCTTTTTGCAACATCGGGCCAAATCACTCCGGGTGCTGGACCAGCGCTCGCTCGATCCGCCGGTCAGGCACAAACCACAGCAGCGCCACCAGTACAAAAATGCCGTTGGCCAGCCAGGTGCTCGCGAATGCCAGCGGGATCGCCGCGAGATACAGCGCTGGTGAGAGCTTGCCTTTCCAATCGCGGCCAATGGCTGAGGCCAACAGCGAAGCGCGACCTTGATGCGCAATGATGGCGCGTTGCAAAATCCAGTAAGCCATCGCTGCCATCAGCAGCACGAACCCGTATGCCGCGGTCGGCGTCGGGGCCAGGTGGTTCTCTCCCATCCATCCCGTCGCAAATGGAAACAAAGACAGCCAAAACAGCAGGTGCAGATTCGCCCAGAGTATGCCCGCGCTGACGTGATGAATGGTGTGGAGCAAGTGATGATGGTTGTTCCAATAAATGCCGACGTAAATGAAGCTCAGCACATAGCTAAGAAAAACGGGCAGCACCGGTTTCAGCGCCGCCAGCTCATCCCCGTGTGGCACCTGCATGTTCAGAACCATAATCGTGATGATGATGGCTATAACGCCGTCACTGAACGCTTCCATTCGATTTTTTCCCATGCGGCTTGCCTACGGGATTTCTTCGCCTGCGGGAGCCTGGCCTGGGAGAAGGAAGGCTTTCACCAACTCTCCTTCACCACACACAATCATTCCCGGAAATCTCTTGAACCATTTGCCTGGCGGAACCTCAGGCTGAGTGTCGAACCAATCAACCATCAACCTGAGCTCTTTGCCGGAAATGTTTCGTTGCTGCACACGCTCCAGCAGATGCGCATACAACTGCGGCGGCAGGTTGCGGCGCAGAATCTTTGGCATGATTCACTCACCGTAAAAACCGCGCGTCATGGCTGATTTCAACCGAATGATTTCGGCGGGGTCTTTCGACTCGGCCAATCGGTCGGCCAACTCCCCTAACTCTTGGCCGGTAAGCTGGCGAGTCTGCGCCAATTTAACCGCGAATTGAATGACTTCCGCCTGCTCGTTCGGCGGCAAACGCTGGATCTCTTCAATGACTTTGGCGGCTGTCATGAGAATAAGCTACTTTCGGGCGAGTGCTCAGACAAGTCCCAAACCAGGCTGGAAGGTCCTGCAAGCGAGGCGATCTTTGCCGGTCGCTCCTGAATTCGCGGCGCGCCCGGTTTGCGCAATTCCGAGAACGTCCACGGCGATCGGCCGGCCAAACAGCAGGCGTTTGTAATCCCACGTATAAACCGTTTGCCCATTGCCTCGCGAGTACTTGGTCGGTTGCAGCCATAGTTCGAGCATGCGTACGTCTGAACCGACCGCGGTCTAATCAATGTGGAATGTGTCCAGAATACCACTGGGCGGTGTTTGCAAGTTGTAGACGCCTTTGCCGATAGCCGGGTAGGCGATCGACATCGGCGTCGGCTCGGTTGGCAGCGTTCCGAACCACGCAAGCTTGTCTCCGCGGATCTCCACCGAGTCGTTGGACTGCCCGTTGAGCGTCACCTCGAGGTCCGCTAATGAGATGATCTGCGGCGGCAACGGCAGCAGCACCTCGCACACACCGTTTCGGGTGGGATTGAAAGCTTCAAACTTAGCCGTCAGTTGCGCGGTGTAGATCGACTCGGGTTGGGCGGTCCCGACGCTCAAGCCGGGCTTGAGCGACACGGTCCCCGCGAAGCTCTTGCGTGAGGTTCACGCACGCGCTCCGCGTTTCACCGCATCGCGCCGAATCCAAACCCCAGTGCGGCTTGAACCTTTGCTGCGAAGGGGCAAGATAAGAGTGTGATCCGCCTTGAAAGCCGCCATGAACTGCCGTTTCCGCCTGCAGCAGTCTGGCCGGTGTTTAGCAACACCGATTGGCTCAACCGGTCACTCGGCTTGCCGCCGGTCGAGTATCAGGTGACAGCGCGCCCCGAGGGCGGCAGCGACGTGGTTGGACGCGCTCGGATTCTTGGCCGGCAGATGCGCTGGCGTGAGCTGCCGTTTGAATGGCTGGAGCCCGAGTTCTATCGCGTGCACCGGATTTTCGACAAAGGCCCGTTCAGGGAAGCGCGCTTGGGCGTGGAGCTCCACGAACAACCCGGCCCCCGATCGCATGCGGTGTTTTATTCCGAGTTGGAACCGCGAAACGCGTTGGGTAGCTGGCTCGCGCGCCGAATCCTCGGCCCCAAGGCGACCCGTAACATGCGCCGCATCGTTGCGCATGTCGAGGAGTTCTTGCGCGGCAGGGCCAAAGTGGTCTTGCCGAACCTGCCGGTGCAGCCTGTCCACGAAGCCTCCTTGCAAACGGGTTTGGCCAAACTCCGAGAGACCGGCCAGCCTGCCGACGCGGTGCAAAAGCTCGAGGACCTGCTGCGTCACTCACCCGATGTCGAATTGACTCATATCCGCTCGCTGGCGATAGCGCGCCGATGGAGCATGGACTCATGGGAGGTCCTGCGGCTGTTCCTCCACGCAACGCGGTGCGGGCTGTTGGAATTGCGCTGGGAAATCCTTTGCCCTAACTGCCGCTCCTCACGCCAGCCGCCGATTACCTCGTTGCGCGAGCTCAAGCGCACCAGCCATTGCGACGTTTGCCAGATCGCTTTCGACGCCGCATTCGACCAATCAGTTGAGCTCAAGTTTGCGGTCAATCCCGCGGTTCGGCGGCGAGAGGAGCAGACCTTTTGCCTCGCCGGTCCCGGCGGCAGACCGAACATCCTGAGTCAGCTTTGGCTCGAACCGCGCGAGCAGCGGCCGTGGAGACTGCCGCGGACAGCGTCGCGGTTACGCTTGCGGTCGCCGCAAGTCAAGGCGGCTATGACATTGCCCGCCGCCGACGAATCAGACTCACGTCAGCACCTTGAAATCACTTGCGAACCGGCGAAGTTTCTCGTCCGTACCGAACCGAGCGAGCCTTCCCCTGGCGGCCTCCCGCAGCCCAACGCCCGGATGCTCAATCCCAATCCCTTCCCGGTGGTGGTGAGTGTCGAGCGAATCGATTGGAGCGAGGACATCGTCACCGCGGCGCGCGTGACCAACTGGCAGGAGTTCCGTGATTTATTTTCGCGGCAAGTGATCTCCCCAGCCGAACAGCTCAGCGTCGGAGCCCAGCTTATATTATTTACTGACCTACGCGGTTCCACAGCGATGTATCAGGGCATGGGCGATGCCCCCGCCTACGCCGTTGTGCGCAATCATTTCGGAGTTCTTGCCGACATCATCCGTGCGCATCACGGCACGCTGGTCAAGACGATCGGCGACGCGGTGATGGCCGCGTTCAGCCGCGCCGAGGAAGCCCTTGGCGCCGTCCGCCAAATGCACGAGCAGCTCGCCGCTCGAGAATTGCCGCCGGCCCTGTCGCTCAAATCCAGCCTGCACGTGGGGCCTTGCCTCGCGGTGAACGCCAACGACAAGCTCGATTTCTTCGGCAGCACCGTGAACCTCGCGGCGCGGATGATCTCCTGCTGCCAGGGCGGCGACCTTGCGGTTTCCGATGAACTGTATCAACGTTCGGAGACCAAACAGTTTTTGGCCGGCTGTCCAAACCCGGCTGAACCTGCTAAGGTGCGCTTCCGAGGATTCGCCGCACCGCAAAAAGTTTGGCGAATCGAACTTGTCGCCCCACCACCAGCCCGGTCGCAGGCACCATCCACCGAGCCGCACACGTAAGGTTGGGTCATGCGAGTTACCGCCGTGCTTCGGAGCCGCGCAAAGCGTTTGGAGTGCGTGCGCTCTGCGCCGCTTTCCTTGGCGTTCGGTTGTCGCTTGCAGCGCCGTGCGTTAAGCGACTGTGTCCCGAAGCTTCCCATCAGCCAGTTCGAGGCTGCGCCCGGCGGCCTGAGCCAGGACCGGGTTATGGGTCGCGACGATAATCGTCAAGCCTTCCCGATTGAGCTGCTGGAAAAGCGCGATGATGGCTTCGCCCGTCGCCGTGTCCAGGTTTCCCGTCGGTTCGTCCGCCAGCAGGAGCGGCGGCTGGTTCATCAGCGCCCGCGCGAAGGCGGCCCGCTGCATCTCGCCACCGGACAGCTCGTGCGGACGGTGGTCGCGCCGATGCGTCAAACCCACCTTCGCCAGCAGTTCGCTAACGCGCGGCTCGGCCTTACTTTGCGCGAACAACGCCGGCAACCCGACATTTTCCGCCACCGTCAAGGTCGGCAGCAAACTAAAATGTTGGAACACAAATCCGAGTTGTTCCCGGCGCAGGCGCGTTCGTTGCTGCTCGGTCAGGTCCTGGACCGGTTTGCCCAGGAAACAGAGCGTGCCCGACGTCGGCGCGTCCATGCAGCCGATCAAATTTAGCAGCGTGGTTTTACCCGCACCGGAAGGCCCGACGATCGCCACGAATTCGCCCCGGCGCACCTCGAAAGAAATGTTGTCCAGCGCCCGCACCTGCTGGCGGCCACGCTGATAGACCTTGCTGAGCGCCGCCGCGGACAGGACGATATTGTCGTTCCCCGGCGGACCGTTCATTCTGAAAGGGGTATTTGACGATTGCTCATACCCACCCTCCGCCGGTGCGCATGGCACGCATCGGTGAAACCCGCGCCGCACGCCATGCCGGTACTAATCCAGCGAGACTGCCCAGGACTAGTGCGCAGCCCAGGCAGGCCATGGCCAGCCACCATTCCCAGCGGAGCAGGGCGTCTGTCGGCGCAAACGGCAGCTTCGAACGTACCCAGGTCTCAACTGCCCGGGAAGCCAGAAACGCCGCAGCGATGCCGGCCACGCCTCCGCTCAGGCAGACCTGGACGGTTTCGAGCCAGATCAGCCGAAAAATGTTGCCGGGTGAAGCGCCGAGCGCGCGCATGGTTCCGATCTCCCGCGTGCGTTCGGCCACGGCCATCAGCAGTGCATTACTCACCCCCGCGCCGGCGACCAGCATCGCCACCAGCCCCACGCACCCGAGCAAGGCCCGGGTCGAGTTCACCAGCGATTGAATGGTGCGAAACACGTGCGCCAGTGGGATCACGTTCATAGCCAGGCCGGCGTCGCAACCCCTAAGTTGCCGGACCGTGCCGTCGAGGTCCTTCGGGTCGTCGAGGCGAACGAGGATATGAGTTAGTTCATTTGGATGTTTGAACAGCCGTTGCGCGTCGGGCAGACCCAGGAAAATGAAAGTGTCGTCCGCGCCCTGAGTGGGAGCGAGGATGCCGTTGACTGTCCCCATGGACCCGCGCAGACCTGGCAGCGCGACACGTTCACCTAACCGCCATTTGTAGCGCCTCGCCGCTTCAGAACCAGCCAGCACACCGTCTGGTTCTTGGGGAAACTTCCCGGTGATTTGCCAGCCGCGTTTGAGCGCCAAAATGTTGGTCTCGACGCCGACATAAACTGTTTGCGTGCCCTCATCGCCGTAAAGGGCGGCCATGAAAACCGGCGCCGCCGTCGCAACCCCGGGCACGGCGCGGACTTCTTCTAGATATCGTTCCTTGAGGTAACACGACCAACTTGCCCCGTGCAGTGCCATCGAAGCAGCATCATACGGGCAGCCCTTGGGCGCCACGAGCACGTGAGCCCCGAGTCGCTCCAGTTCGTGACTAACGCCCTCGCGATAGCCGTCCTGAAAAGAGAGCAGGCTGAACAGCGTTGCCGTGGCGAGCGCAACTCCCGTGGCAGTAACCACCGTGCGCAAGGGCCGGCGCTGCCATTCTTTCACCGCGAGTTGGAACCAGGTCATGGCGAAATCTGAAATCCGAAGCCCGAAGCCCGAAAGCAATCCGAAGGCCAAAGTCCGATATGCGAAGGCCATGGCGCGCAGTTGAGAGCTCTCCAAGTTATGTCGCTCGAATTGAGTTTGGACTCGGTCATGAGTTGAGCGCGGTTGCAGGCTGCACCCGTCCAGCGCGCCAGGCTGGATAAACTCCCGCGGCGAGGCTGGTTACTAAACCAATACCCAGGCAGGGCGCAAGTGTTGCCACCCCTGGCAAGAAGAGCGAGCTTGCTGGAGCCATTGGAATCAGCTCCTTCATCAGGTGCTCCAATCCAGGGCCGAAAGCCACAGCAAGTAATAGGCCCAGGGCAGTGCCGCTCACAGCCAGCAGCAGCGCTTCGGTGGAGACCAGGCCGAATACCTGAAGGCGGGAGGCCCCCAGAGCGCGCAGCACGGAAAGTTCATTGGTCCGCTCGACCACCGCCGCTAACAGCGTGTTGAAGACCCCCAACACACTGACCGAAATCGCGACTAGGGCAAGCGACAGCAGCAGTGTTCGCACCGCGCCGACCAGGTTGAGGAACGTTCCCATCATTTCGGTGAGCGTCACGACTTGGGCGCCGGGAATTTGTTGCAAACGCTCGCCGGCCTCGCGTAAACGGGCAGGATCGCGCAGCCGGATGGCCACCGCGGTCAGGCGGCGCGGTTGGCCGAACATCTCTTGCGCCGTGCGCAGCGGCACGAAGAATAGATTGTCATCGCTGGTGCCGCTCCGTTCGAGAACTCCAACGACGCGCAACTTCCGGCCGGCCTCCGGGCTGTAAAACAGGTCACCGGGCGAGCGCATTTCCGCCTCCGCTGCGTCACAGCCGAGGACGACTGAATCTCCACTGGTGAACCATTTCTCGCCGGCGCGGGCGTGCCACCATGGCTTCAGCTCCAGAGCGGTTTCGTCCAGCCCCACCCAGAGATCGGCACGGCCGGCGCCCGGACGGGGCCAGGACGCCATCAGCAAGGGTGCAGCCACGGCCACCGCCGGGTCCCTCCGTGCCTCTTCCAGGGCGGCCTCGGGCAGCGAGTTTTCCAGGGTCTTGCCTTTGAGTACGCGGGCGGCCGCATCATAGGGACAACCAAGCGGCACGAGCATCAACTGGAGCCCCATGCGATCGAGTTCGGTCTGCAGTCCGCGCCGGTAACCGTTGCCGAAGGCCAGAAGGCAAACGAGTGCCACTACTCCCGCCGCCAATCCGCCCACCGCCAGCCCGTTGCGCAGCGGACGGCGGACCAGGTTGCGAAACGCGAGCAGAAGCATAGCGGTGCTTTAATGGTGCGGCGATTTCGAGGCAAGGCCAGTCTCGCGGTCTCCGACCTCCAGCAAGACCAGTAGGCTGCGGGCGCCGTGCACCACCGCTTCGGCGGAGACCCGAGCTTCGGTCGGAACTTCCGGTAGATCGACGCCAATTTTCCAAGCGCTCGCGGCGTCCTTGCCGGTGAAGCTACCGAGCCACTCGGAATTTTCGAGCGCGTGAGCGACCGGTTCCGGCTCCCGCATTCGCTGGAGCCGCATTCCGCAGATTCTTTTGCGCGTGTCAAGCCCTAGCACGAGTTCAATGGCGCCATACTCGCCCTTGACTCGCTGCGTCATCACGCAGCCCAAAAGTTCTGTTTCCTGGAAGACGCGATACAAGCGCAGTGCGTTTTCGTCCCCGGTGGGGATGCGGCCGAGGCGCTCGGCCAATTCCCCGCGCGACCCGCTCAGAATGAGTGTCTCGACTTCGTAGCGCGTTGCGTTGGGAAAGAATCGTTTCAAATCCGCCTCGGGTTCACGCCAGGGGCAAAGCGGCGCGGCCTGCGGTGGAACATTCTTGATTTCAAACGGACGCTCCGTGGCAGGGGCCTGGCTGCTCCGCCAAACCAGCGCTCCGATAGCCAGGAGGAACGCTCCCCCTCCGAGAATGAGCAGTTTGGACATTTCAATACCGCAGTCCGGTCGCCTCCAGGGCCATGTCGCTACCGTCAGGGACAATTTTTCCAGCGACCGTTACCTTGGTCTCCAGGGGAACATTCACAACGGCAAAACCTGCTGACTTGGTATCTATTTTGATGATTCCGGTGCGGTCCTGCACGCGGAGCCAGCACCCGGCAACCGGACATTTTTCAACCATCACCCCCGCGATGACAACCTGGGCGGGCGTATCGCCCGCCCGGACGGAAAGAATGGTGCAAACCTCGCCCTTGGGCGCCTTGCCCAGCACTGTGCCATGGAGTTTGCCGCAGCCGGACAGGGAAAACAATAAGAGCGCGATTGGCAGAACCTCGAAAATCCGCAATCCGAAGGCCGAAACCCGAGTTCCGAATTCCCAGGGAGGCATGCCGGATGATTTCGGATTTCGAACTTCGGCCTTCTTTCGGCCTTCGGCCTTCGGATTTCGGATTTTAAACACTTGGAGCGAGAAACGTTAGTAACACTTGGAAAGGGCGGCCTCGAAATGCCTCTAAGGTACGGGTCCAATGCCTGGCGCTGACGGCGGCGAGCACTGCAGTTGGATGCTCTCCTCCGAGGTGACCGCCGCGTGCGCATCGCAGAAATACGCCACGCGGATGGGCCTCTTGGTCTTGCCCTGGAAATCCGCAATCGCGAGCGGTTGGTGCCAGGACCAGATTTCAGCGCCCATGAAGGTTTCGGTCGGCATGAGCACCGAGGTTTCCTTGCCTAGCCGCGTCATCACCGTGTTGAGGCAGAAGGAGCTGCCGTAGAAAAGCGCAAAGGTCGCGGGCCGCGGCATGGCCGCGTTGAAGGGATCGGTGGCAATCGCCTGCGGAATGCCATTGTCTCCCGGACACACAAACACACTGGAGGAGTTGGTCGTGTTGGTTCCGCCGGGCAAGTAAGGCGCGGCGTAAACCCGCCAATCCTCCGTCCGGCACGGTTTGCAGGGATAAGCCGCGCCGGCTGCCGGGTCGGGCATGCGCGGTGGATAGCTGCCGTTGTTATCATCGACATACATCTTCATCGCCAGGGAAATCTGTTTGACTTCCGAAACACAGGAGGTGCGCCGGGCCTTCTCTTTGGCGCGGGCCAGCGCCGGCAACAACATGCTGGCCAGAATCGCAATAATGGCGATGACGACAAGCAACTCAATCAAGGTGAACCCTCGCGGGTTGCAAAGAAACGAAGTGGGGCCTTTCCTCGGAACAGAGGATTGCCGGTCTCCCAGCTCTGTAAAATAGTGCTGCGCTTTCACTGGGCCGGTCCCTCCCGAGGCTCGCGTAGCGCGCCGACGCTCGAAAGAGTTGAAACTACGTAGGGAACAAAGACCGTTAGAGCCATTCTCCAAAAGCGTGCGGTGCTGATTTCGCCTTTCAGAAGTGCGTCGCTGTGATTGATGGTGATGAGCACAGCGCCCACAACGAACGCGTATTTGAGTGCCCGTTTCACCACGGAACGCCTGAACGCAAGCCGCAGCCACTCTTTCATGGGTGAATGCATTTTTTAATAACATCCCCCGGAAAGAGTTACAAGTTCTTTTTAAAAGTTTTTTATTGAAAATTGCTCAAACGGGTGTTTTACTGCAGCAAAGCCCGTACTAAAGACGCCCGTGAATAATTTCTGGGGCCAATTACGCCGTCGTACACTGGGTCTGTCGCGCGAAGAAACGAGCTACACGCGACGCGGCTTTCGTGGTGCGACCACGCAGATGCGGGAGCGGCTGGAGCATATCGGCTCAGCGTTCCTGGGCGGCTATCACGCTGCCGTAGAGTGTGGACAGCCTGAGGAGGTCGCGCCGGCGCTGGCGGTAGTGGATTTGGAGTTGCGCGGGTTCGCGTTCGAAGGCGCTGCGATGGGGTTCGCCTTGCTGGACAGCTTGGTGCCGTGGAGGGCCAGTCGTATCAGCCGATTTCTGGAAGGCGCGGGCCGCCCGCACCCTTACATGGTGCATGTCGCCGTCGGTTGGGTCTGGGCCCGCGTGCCATTGGGGATGGAGCGCGCAAAACGGCGCCTCGACCCATTACTGACTTGGCTGGCCTTCGATGGGTGGGGATTTCACGAAGGTTTTTTCCACTGGCCTAACTACATACAGGCTCAGTCACTGCCGAAGCATCTGAACGGGTATGAAAGGCGCGTCTTCGATCAGGGGCTGGGCCGCTCGTTTTGGTTTGTGAATGGCGGGAATCCAGAGCTGCTCGCCCAAACGGTTGCGGGCTTTCCGGCGGAGCGGCAGGAGCATTTATGGAGCGGAATTGGGCTGGCCGCGGTTTATGCCGGTAGAGTCGGGGAGGTTGAACTGCGGGAACTGCGTCGGAGGGCAGGGGACTTCTGGCCGGCACTGGCCCAAGGCGGTGCCTTTGCTTCGAAAGCCCGGGAGCGAGCGGGCAATTTGACCGAATACACCGATTTCGCGGCCAGGACGCTTTGTGGGTTGTCAGCTGCTGAGGCAGCGCAGCTTACGGATACCGCGCTTGAGAATCTGCCTGCCAACGAGAGCCCACCGCCCTATGAGGTTTGGCGGCGACGCATCCAGCGGCAATTCGAAAAATGCAGGCTCGCTCCAGAGGTTGACGCATGAGATCGATAATAACGCCAACCGCCTTGCGATATTTCATTGAGTGCCACCCCGATGTATGAACCCCACCGGCCCGTCCATCTTTCGCCGCTTTGCCGCCCCAGCGGCAGCCCTCCTGCTTATTGCCTTCTGTTACGGCATGGCGCGGTATCCGAGCCTGCCCCCGTCGGAATGCGCCTCTCTGGCCAGTCGCTTCAAGTTCGAAAAACTTCCGCTCGCCGAAGTCGCCAATCATCCGCCGTATAAGTACGTCCGCCAGGTTCATCCAAGTTTACAGCGGATCGCTTCGTGGATTTCCACTTTGGGCGCGTCCGCCGCGCTAGCCGATCTGGATGGGGACGGGTTGCCCAACGACCTCTGCTCCATTGACCCGCGGACCGACCTGGTCACGATCGCCCCCGTGCCCGGCACCGGCGAGCGATACGTGCCGTTCGTTTTAAACCCGGCACCATTGCCGTACGACCCGGCCACCACCGCGCCGATGGGGGTCGTGGCGGGCGATTTCAACGAGGACGGCTTGATGGATTTGCTGGTGTACTATTGGGGACGCACGCCGGTGCTTTTCCTGCGTCGCAAAGCCGGCGTCCAGTTGGGCCAACCCATCAAGCTGCGCGCCGCCGACTACGTGCCTTGTGAACTGACTGGGAGCGGCGAAAGGTGGTTTTCCAACGGCGCGCTACAGGCCGACCTGGACGGGGACGGCCACGTGGACCTCGTGATTGGTAATTACTTCCAGGATGGCGCACACATTCTCGATGCGAACGCGGGCGGCGTGGAGTGCATGCACGAAGGCAAAGCCAAGGCGCTCAATGGCGGCAAAAAGCACCTGTTCCTGTGGGCAGGAGCGACCGAAGGGGAGCACCCGACGGTGCAATACCGCGAGGCCACTGGCGTGTTCGATGGAGCGGTCGAGCATGGCTGGACGCTGGCAATCGGGGCCGCCGACTTGGATGGGGACCTGCTGCCGGAGCTCTATTTCGCCCATGACTTCGGTCCCGACCGGTTGCTCCATAATCGCTCGACGCCCGGCCACCTCAAGTTCGTGGTGCTCGAAGGCCGCCGCCGGTTCACCGACCCCAAATCCTGCGTCCTGGGCTTTGACTCGTTCAAAGGCATGGGCTGCGATTTTGGCGATGTGAATGGCGACGGCATCCTGGATATTTATGTAAGCAATATCGCGACGCGGTTTGGCCTGACCGAAAGCCATTTCCTTTGGCAGAGCACTGGGGATCTCGAAGCAATGAAGAAGGGCGTCGCACCCTACGTGCAATCGAGCGAAAAGCTGGGGCTCTCGCGCAGCGGTTGGGGCTGGGACTGTCGCCTGGCGGATTTCGACAATGATGGCGTGCTAGAGGCAATCCAAGCGGTCGGCTTCATCAAAGGCAAAATCAACCGCTGGCCCGAGCTGCAATCTCTGGGCACCAGCAATGACCGCATTGTGCACGACCCGCGCTTATGGCCCAATTTCAAGCCGGGCTCCGACCTAAGTGGCCACGACTTGAACCCATTCTTTGTTCGCGCCGCGGATGGGCGCTACTACGACATTGGTCCTGAGCTGGGTTTTACCGAGCCGATGGTCACGAAAGCTATCGCCCTGGCCGATGTCGATGGCGATGGGCGGTTGGATTTCGTTTTCGCCAATCAATGGGAGCCATCGTGGTTCTTCCATAACGTTGCGCCCAACCCCGGCGCGTTCCTCGGATTGCACCTGTTGCTGCCCCTGGCGGCGGAGGCGCCCATCACGGGACTGCGTGAACGGGCTGGCCATCCTGGTCCTGACCTGCATGGGCGCCCGGCCATCGGTGCGCAAGCCCGCGTGGTGTTGCCTGACGGACGCAAGCTGGTCGCCCAGGTGGATGGCGGGACTGGCCACTCCGGCCGCCGCAGTCCTGATATTCATCTGGGCCTGGGCCGGCTGGCCGCGGGCACAAAGGTCGAGGTCGAACTGACATGGCGGGACCTCACGGGCAAGGTTCAAAACATCACGATGAATCTGGCGCCTGGCTGGCACACCGTCGTTTTGGGAAACCCGGGTAATGCGCAATATGCGGCAGGGAAGGGAGGAGCGCATGAATAAGAGAAACCCCAAGCTCCAAACCCCCAGCTCCAGAAAAGCCCTAAACTCCAAACTGGGCCCTCGCGCTCACGTTTTACGCTTGTTCGCGTTTTACGTTTCGCGCATCACGCATCGCGCATCACGCATCACATTTCACGTTTCATGCTTCCTGTCATGAGAACACCCGCCTTCAACACCACCGTCCTTTTTTACCCGAACAAGAACCCAAAGCTGCGGCTGTTCGCGCTTTGGTATTTTACCATCCTGATGATCGTTTGGAACATCCTGGGTCACACTTACCTCGGTTTCGAGCAATCCTGGGCGGCGCCGTTCGTAGGAGTGGGCACGGCGGTGGCCATCCAAATGTTTTTGGAATGGGTTGATGCTGCCGCCAGGAACCGGGAACTCCGGTTCATGGGTAGCTGGAGCAACTTCCTGAATTTCCTGCCGGCGGCATTCATCCCCGGTTTTGCGTGCGCGATGCTCCTCTACACCAACGAGCGCTTGTGGCCGATTGTTTTTGCCGTGGTCCTTTCCATCGGTTCCAAAGTGCTGCTCCGGGCGCCGGTGGGTGAAGGCCGCACCCAACATATCTTCAATCCTTCCAACTTCGGGGTGGCGCTTACGCTGGTACTTTTTCCGCAAGTCGGCTTTGCGCCCCCGTATCACTTTACGGAAAATATCACTGGGGTCTGGGATTGGATTTTGCCGGGCGTAATTCTGCTCAGCGGGATCGTCGTTCACGGGTGCTTCACCGGGCGTTTGCCGCTGGTATTGGCCTGGGTCATCGGGTTTTTCGTGCAGGGCCAAATTCGAGCGCGGCTGTTTGATACCCCGGCGCTCGTGCCGATGATGCCGATGACCAGCGCCGCCTTCATTGTCTTTACTCTGTACATGGTTCCCGACCCGGCAACCACCCCGCTTAAACCCATCCGCCAGGCGCTGTTTGGCTTCTCAGTTGCAATGGTTTATGGGATCATCCAGGTCCTGCACCTGGTCTTCGGACTTTTCTTCGCGTTAATGACCGTTTGCGCCATCCGGGGTTTATCGTTGCACCTCTACTACGCGTTCAAATCGCCGGGCCGCGCCAAGGCCGAAACGGCTCCTGCCCGCCCCCTCCCGGCCACTGCCGTCGGCGCCGCTAGATCAGCTTGATTCATATGTCCAATCATTACCACGTTTCACGCACCACGCTTCTTGCAGGATCTATCACCCTTCTTTGTAACCTTGTAACTTTTTTAACGCTTTAACCCTTTAACCTATCTAACTACCCCTTGCCTCCCGCCATCGCCATCGCCGGTCTTGCTTGCGTCTATCCTGACGCGAACACGCCGGTAGAGTTGTGGGAGAATGTAATGGCTCAGCGCCGTGCGTTCCGCCGCTTGCCCCCGGAGCGCTTGCGGATGGAGGACTACTGGTCGGCCGATACGACCGCGGCCGACCGGACTTACTCCATGCAAGGTGCCGTGATTGCGAATTACGAATTTGACCGGGTTGCCTTCCGAGTGGTTGGCAGCACGTTTCGTTCGGCTGACCCGGCTCACTGGCTGGCGCTGGATGTCGCTGCGAGGGCGCTGGCCGACGCCGGCTTCCCCGATGGGCAGGGCCTGCCGCGGGAGACCACAGGTGTAGTGCTCGGCAATACCCTCACCGGTGAGTTCTCGCGGGCCAACGTCTTGCGCTTGCGCTGGCCCTATGTCCGGCGCGTGGTCGAAGCGGCGCTGCAAAGAGAAAGCTTTCCTGCAGAAAGCCGCCGTGCGTTCCTAGAGGGTCTCGAGGCGCAATACAAATCACCTTTCCCGCCCGTGGGCGAAGAGACGCTCGCGGGCGGACTCTCGAACACCATCGCCGGGCGCATTTGCAACCAGTTCGATCTCAAAGGCGGCGGCTACACCGTGGACGGCGCCTGCGCGTCGTCATTGCTTGCGGTCGCCAACGCTTGCACGGCGCTTGCCGGAGGCGACCTCGATATGGCGCTGGCCGGTGGAGTCGATCTGAGCCTGGACCCGTTCGAGTTGGTCGGCTTCGCCAAGACCGGCGCGCTGGCCCCCGAGGAAATGCGTGTGTTTGATCGCCGTTCCGCAGGTTTTTGGCCTGGCGAGGGCTGCGGATTTGTCGTGCTCATGCGTCACGAGGATGCGTTGGCGCGAGGCTGCCCTGTTTATGCGGTCATTCGTGGATGGGGTGTTTCCTCCGATGGCAACGGCGGCCTGACGCGGCCCGAGGCGCGTGGCCAAATCGAGGCCTTACGCCGGGCCTACCGTCGTGCCGGGTTCGGCATTGATACTGTCGGCTACTTCGAAGGCCACGGCACCGGCACAGCCGTCGGCGACGCCACCGAGTTGGAAGTGCTTTCCCAAGCCCGCCACGAGGTGCGGAGCGACGCACCGGCCGCCGGTATCGGCTCCATTAAAGCCAACATTGGTCACACCAAGGCTGCGGCCGGCCTGGCTGGGCTGCTCAAGGCCACTATGGCGGTTCACACCCAAGTGCTGCCACCGACCACCGGTTGCGAACAACCGCACGCGCTCCTGTGCGGGCCGGAAACCACGTTGCGTACGTTGCGCGAGCCCGAAAGTTGGCCCGAAGACCGGCCGTTGCGCGCGGCCGTCAGCGCGATGGGCTTTGGCGGCATCAACACGCACGTGGTGCTTGAAAGTCCGACCGCCGTCCGCCGACGGGCCATCTCGATGAGCGAGGGTATTCTCTCCCGCTCGCCGCAAGATTGTGAGTTATTCTTGTGGGCGGCGGCGACGGTGACGGACCTGGTGCAGCAAATCCACAAGGTAATCGCTTTGGCTGACGGTTTGTCATGTGCCGAAATGACTGATTTGGCCGCGGAACTGGAGAGGGTGCTGGTGGCAGGACCAATCCGCGCGGCGGTGGTCGCCTCGAAACCGGCCGAACTGGCCGCGAGCTTGCAAACGCTGCGGTCGTGGCTGCAGGAGAACGAGATGCCGCGATCGCGGTTTTCGCAGGGCGTGTTCCTTGGCTCAGGAACAGGGCCGCCCCGCGTGGCTTTACTTTTTCCTGGCCAGGGCTCCCCATCGCATCTGGACGGCGGGATTTGGCGCCGCCGATTTGGAGCGGTTCGCAAGCTGTATGCGCAGGCCGTGCTGCCAGCGGAAACCGATTCTGTTTCGACGCGCGTGATGCAGCCGGCCGTCGTAACCGCGTCCCTGGCCGGGCTGAAGGTGCTGGAGGAATTCGGGTTGGCGGGGGAAGCGGTCTGGGCGATTGGCCATAGCTTGGGCGAGCTCACTGCGCTGCATTGGGCCGGTGCGCTCACCGCTGAGGCGCTTCTGCGAATCGCTCAAGTGCGTGGCGCAGCGATGGCAGCGCTGGGCAGTCCAACCGGCGGGATGCTGGCAATCGCCGCGCCAGCCGCGGAGGTCGAAAGGTTGTTCGCTGACGCGTTCGACCGCCAAACGCTTGCAATCGTAGGTTTCAACTCCCCGCGCCAAACGGTCGTCGCGGGTGAGGCGATGGCCATTGAGGCACTGGGCCAGCGGGTCCGCGCGGCGGGCTTGCAGGGGACTTTGCTGCCGGTTTCCCATGCGTTTCATACACCACTGGTCGCGGCAGCGGTGCCCGTCCTGAACCAACATCTGGCCCGGGAAGAGTTCGCAACTTTCAAACGTGGCGTGATCTCAACCATCACCGGGGAACGATTGGAGGGCAATGAAGACTTGAGGGTCATGTTGTGCCGACAGGTGACCTCACCCGTTAAATTCAACGGCGCTCTAGTTGAACTGCTGAATGGGGATGCGGGTGGAATCGATTTGTTGCTCGAAGTCGGTCCGGGCGAGGTGCTCACCGGTTTGGTGCGCGAGGCCACCGACCTGCCGGTCATAGCGCTGGATGCTGGCGGCCCCTCATTAAGGGGCCTGCTGCAAGCTCTCGGGGCAGCTTACGTCGTGGGCGCACCGGTTCGGCATAAGGCACTGTTCGGGGACCGGTTCATCCGTCCATTCACTTTGGACTCTAAGCCCAAGTTTTTTGTTAATCCATGTGAACTGGCGCCTGTGAGCGCGGAATCCCGAGCGCACAGTGAAGAACCTCTAGCGCGAACCCAAGATGCTGTGGTGTCTGACTTGTCCGCCCCGTCAGACAGGTCCGACCTCAAGCCCCTTGAACTGATCCGCCAATTGGTGGCTGCACGCGCCGAACTTCCCCTGGCTGCAGTCAAAGACGGCAGTCGAATGCTTAGCGACCTTCATTTGAACTCGATCACGGTGGGTCAATTAGTGTCCGAAGCTGCTCGGCGGCTGGCGCTGCCGCGGGTCGTCGGGCTGACTGACTTCGCCAATGCCAGCGTCGCGGAGACGGCGCGGGCACTGGAGGAATTGAAACAAGGGGGCGCGAGCAGGCGAGTGGATGACGGCAAACGCCAGCCGCCCGGAGTGGATATTTGGTTTGAGAGCTTTACGATGGAGTTGGTGGAAGCGGCGCGGAGCGGCGGAGCGGTGGGGCGAACGGAGGGTCGGATTGCTGGAGTAAGGGAACCCCGCTCTCCAGGTGAGTGGCGACTCTTCGCTCCCAAAGGCCACGCGCTGGGCCAGCCTCTTCAAGCGAAGTTAATGGAGTTGGCCGGCACAGGTGTGCTGCTCTGTCTGCCGGAGAATCCGAATGAGGAGCACATGGAGTTGCTGCTCGAGGCGGGCCGGGCGGCCACAACGATGAATGGCAACGGGCGGTTTGTGCTGGTGCAACACGGTTGGGGCGGAGCTGGCTTCGCGCGCACACTGCATCTTGAAACGCCCGGCCTGACCACTTGCATCGTCAATGTGCCACCGGCACACCCGCAAGCAATTGAGTGGATTGTTGCGGAGGTAGTTTCAGCGACTGGTTATACAGAAGCGCACTATGACAAAGAGGGCCGGCGCTGGGAACCGAGGCTTAAATGGCTCTCATCCGTTCCTTCCGATTCGAACATCTCGAAACACTCGGGCGAGAGAATTCCCTTCACCCCGGCCCTCTCCCATGGAGAGAGGGAGATTTGCAGCCCGGCTGTCCGCCGACCCGCTGTTCTCCCGAATTCTGAGGAACTGCGGAGGATTCTCCCTCACCCCAAGGGAGAGGGCCGGGGTGAGGGGAAAAAGGACGTCCGAGCACGAAGGACCTGCGAGGGCATTAGTGGCACGCTTTTGGGAGCGGACGATGTGCTTTTGGTCTCCGGCGGCGGCAAAGGCATCGCCGCCGAGTGCGCGCTGGCTGTAGCCCGCGCGACGGGCGTGCGCCTGGCCTTGCTCGGCCGCGCGTCGCCCACCGGAGACAAGGAATTGGCCCAAAACCTGGCCCGCATTGCCGCGGCCGGCGTTCACTGCTGCTATGTCCGCGCCGATGTCTCCGATGCCGCCGCCGTGCGGGCTGCGGTTTCCGAAGCGGAACAGAAGGTCGGTCCGATAACCGCGCTGCTGCACGGAGCGGGCACAAACACTCCACAACTGATCGCAGCGCTCGACATGGCAGCGTTCCAGCGGACGCTCGCCCCCAAGTTGCAGGGCGCGCGCAACCTCCTGGCGGCGCTCAGCCCTGAGCGGCTCCGGCTCTTTGTGACTTTCAGTTCGATTATTGCCCGCGCCGGGCTGCGTGGTGAGGCCGATTACGCCACCGCCAACGAGTGGTTGACTGTTTTCACTGAGCAGTTCCAGGCCCAGCACCCGAGCTGCCGTTGCCTGGCTTTGGAATGGTCGATCTGGTCCGGCGTCGGCATGGGCGAGCGCCTTGGGCGCGTCGATGCCCTCATTCAGCACGGCATCACACCCATTCCGGTGGACGAAGGCGTGCGGATTTTCCTGGAGATGCTGCAGCGTCCTGTACAGGCGGTTAGCGTGGTCATTACCGGGCGCTTTGGCGAACCGCCGACGCTCAGGTTACCCAAGGCGGAATTGCCGCTGCGCCGGTTTCTGGAACGAAAGCGAGTCCATTATCCCGGCGTGGAGCTAATCGTGGATGCCGAGCTCTCGACCACTACTGATCCGTACCTTGAAGACCACGTCTTGCAGAAGGAACGGCTCTTCCCAGCGGTTCTCGGCCTTGAAGCGATGGCCCAAGCTGCTATGGCGCTGACTGGTTCGAACCAACCGCCCTCCTTCGAGCAAGTTAAACTTTCCCGGCCTATAGTCGTGTCCGGCACAACCCCTACTACGATCCGGCTGGCCACCTTGCGCCGGAGCCCCGACCTTGTGGAGGTCTGTCTGCGCTCAGAGGAGACCGATTTCCACGTCGATCATTTCCGCGCCCTGTGCCGGTTTGGAGGTGAGGAGGGACGGGTAACGGATGACGACGAAGGTGTCGGGTTTGGAAAGACGGGTGAGGGGTCACAACCGTCCCCATCGTTACTCGCCACCCGTCACCCGCCAGCATTACGCTTGGACCCACAGCGAGATCTCTATGGCCGGCTGCTCTTTCACCAGGGCCGGTTCTGTCGCGTGCGGACTTATCGCGTGTTGACGGCCCGCGAATGCGTGGCCGAGTTGGCGCCACCCACGGCCGCGCCGTGGTTCGGGCCTTACCTGCCGAACGAGCTAGTGCTGGGGGACCCCGGTGCGCGGGACGCCGCGCTTCACGCGATCCAGGCCTGCATCCCCCATCAACGCATCCTTCCCACCGGAATCGACCGGCTCACGCTCTGTGGCAGCGCTCTGCGCGACCGGGCCGACACCGGGGCACGGTTCGTCCGGGCCCGGGAACGGCTCCGCGAGGGGGACAACTTTGTTTATGACCTGGAGGTCTTTGATGAAACGAGCGCAGTCGTTGAGGTTTGGGAAGGACTGCGCCTGCGCGCCGTGCAGGAACTGGCATCGAACGACCCCTGGCCGGAGGTGTTGCTGGGTCCATATCTGGAACGGCGCCTGGAGGAGTTGGTGGCGCATTCGCGGGCCCGTGTTGCGGTCAAGCGCAATGGAAAACAGAACTCTGCTGCGGGTAATCATAAGCGCCGACAGGCCACAGATACCGTTTTTCGGCAGGCACTAGGAGCAACTGAGGTCATTTGGCGGCGCCCGGATGGCAAACCGGTCAACGCCAAATTAGAGGGGGTATCAGCCGCGCACGCCCAGGATTTGATGCTCGTGGTGGCCGACGGCGCGGAAGTGGCCTGTGACCTGGAACCTGTGGTCGCCCGCTCTGAGCCAATGTGGCGGGACCTGTTAGGCCAGGACCGATTTGTTCTAGCCGGGCGCATCGGCCGGGAGCGGACTGAAACTGCGGATGCTGCGGCGACACGGTTGTGGGTCGCCGCCGAGTGCCTGAAAAAGGCCGGGTGCCCGCCGGAAGCGCCACTAGTGCTGGAGGCGGAAACGCCGGATGGCTGGGTGGTGCTTCGTTCGGGCAGGCTGGCGATCGCGACTTGCGTGCTTGCGGTGCGAAATCTTAAGAGCGGGCTGGCCGTTGCCGTGGCGCTCCACTCGTGAGCCATGCGCTATTACGAATACCGGCACATCATCGGTTTTGAGGAAACCAATTTGGTCGGCAACGTCTATTATACCCACCACCTCAGTTGGCAAGGGCGCTGCCGCGAGTTGTTTCTGCGAGACCATGCGCCGAATGTCCTCGAACAGTTGTCAGGCGGCTTGAGCCTGGCGACTGTGCGCTGCTCTTGCGAGTATTTCACCGAACTTCGCGCTTTTGAAGAGGTCATCGTCCGCATGCGCCTGGCGGACCTGGTTCAGAACCGTATCACCCTGGGATTCGAGTATTGGCGCCTCAGAGCGGGCGGTGAGGAACTGGTGGCGCGCGGCGAACAGCAAGTCGCGTGCATGAAATCTCAAGGGGAGCAATTGACTCCGACGCCCGTTCCGGCGTCACTGCGGGCGGCCTTGGCCGCTTATTCCGACTGAGGAACCACAAAGGATGAACGCACTTTCGACGCTTATTTCCACAGCGGGCCATCGCTCCGAAACGGTCGAGGCATATCGAACCTCCATCGAGCGGGTGATTCAGCACATGAAAACCCATCTCGAGGAACCTTTGAATTTGGAAGAACTGGCTCAAATCGCGGCCATCAGCAAGTTTCACCTCGTCCGGGTTTTTGACGAACTGACCGGCACGACCCCTCATCACTTTCTGGCCTGTCTGCGCGTCCAGCGGGCCAAGGAACTGTTGCTCAAGCCGGACGCCGCGATCACCGACGTTTGCATCGAGGTCGGATACACGTCGCTAGGCACTTTTTCCACGACCTTTCGAACCCTGGTGGGCATCTCCCCGCTCAAGTTCCATTCGATGCCCAAGCGCTTTACCGTGACAGATTTCGCCCTGGCCGTCCGGCGCTTCTTGGCCGCGCGTCTTCCGGTTCCCGAACCCGTGCTCACAGGCATCGTCGAGGCGCCGGCCAAACGCCACGGCTTCATTTTCGTCGGTGCTTTCAATGACGGCGTCCCTCAGGGCGCGCCCTTTTCGGGAACCGTCATGCTTAAACCAGGCGCCTTCCGAATAACGCGCCCGATGCTTTCTGAGTTCCATTTAATGGCCGTTTTGATTCCGTTCACCGCCCGGCTGAACGCCATGATCGCCAGCCTGCCGGTCGGCCTGGTCGCCAGCATGCGCTTGCGTGATCTGCCACCCGGTGCGCCGCTAAAACCCCGCCTCCAATTACGGCCTCTCCGGGCCACCGATCCTCCGATCCTGCTGGCCCTGCCGCCGCTATTGCGGCAGAACACCCCGGGAGCGCCTGATTCCGACCGGGCGGAGACCTGAGGGAGCGCCTGTTGTCCCTGAGTGCCCGATTCCAGTCGGGCGATGCTACGCTCGCCTCCAGCCCACCGCGCGCCCGAATGGAATTAGGCGCTCGCGCTCCAAATCCTCACAAGTTCGCAATTTCGGAGAAGCATTTGCGACCCCGATGCGCGTATAGTGGGCGCCAATACCACGAATTAGCCGGTCAGAGTCCAGGACCTCAGCAGGGTTTCTGGACTCAATAACTGCTAATCGCGGGTGGGGCACGCGGCAAGCGCGGTTGGCCCCCATCAGTCTGAATTTCGGCAATGAGAATTATGAGACAACTCATGCTTATGAGAAGAACCTCCTTCAAACGGTGTGGGATCCTGTTCGCGCTAGGGGCGGTGTTAGTGCCGGCCCGGCTTATGGCTACCGCCAATTATGTGTACCACGAGCAGACCGCCAACAATCCCACGGCCGGGAGCAGCAGCACGACCTGCCCGGCGGGCATCCAATACGTGGACAACTTGTCACCCCTGCCGACGCAGGCCTATACGCTCCACTTCAAGGTCGAATACCAGTTTTACACCGACCAGGTGCGGGTCTATTACACGACCAACGGGTCCAACCCCACCGGCTCTTACGGGGCTCCCGGGGCAAACACTTCTGTAGTCACCGCAACTTATCAGTGCACTTTCAACGCGTTTGGAAATAACGTGGACGTCTGTGCGGCGGCGATTCCGCCGCTGCCGGCGGGCACACTGGTCAAATACATCGTCAGCGCCTGGCACAGCCCCACGGGGTCGGGCGGTCCTGAGATTTTCGCCAACAGCGGCACTTGCAGCGGGTGTAATCCCTGCTCCAGCTCGACGTGCGCCACCGTCTTTCAATACCGGGTCTTCTCGCCGATCGTCCTGAACTGTTCGAGCAACATAACGGTGACCGCTACCGGGCCCAGCGGCGCGATTGTCACTTACACCAGTTCGGCCACCGGGGGCTGCACCACGCCGACTGTCAATTGCACCCCGCCCAGCGGGAGCGTCTTCCCTGTGGGCACGAACACGGTTATTTGTACGGCGAGCGATACTTGCAACACAACGACCAATTGCAGTTTCACCATCACCGTCAAGCCGCGACCGGTGCCGGAGTATTTTGCAACCGCGCCCATCCTTCCGCCGCCGAGTACGATGTATGTCAGCCCGGCGCTGTGGCACCAGTTGTACGCCAACGGGATTATCATTCGCGATATCCGGCATCGGTTCTTTACCGGCGGCCTCGAAGCTCCTCCGCTGGGCGGCAGCCAACTGCACACCTTCGGCTCGGAAATTGATTTGGAAGTCTCACGCGACAATGGCAACACCTACCAGCCGGCCACCGGCAACGCCACGGTCACCGTGCGGGTCACCCACACCCAGGATGTGAGCGGGGTCAGCCAGTATAGCACCACGATGGAACAATTGGACCTGACCTTCCCAACGACGCAGGGGCCGATCATGATCCATCAGAGTCCCACCCTGCCCTCCAGTGGGCAGACCACCATCCGGCCGGCGCCGGGCGGCTTCATGATCAGTAGCTTCTTTGACATCTTCACCGAGTTGAGCCTCGATGGCGGGAATACGTGGTCGCCCGCGCAGCAGTCCGGCCACATGGAAATGCGGCCCGAGCCGCTGCAAATAGCGCCGGTGGGCGAACCGACGCCGTTGCTGCCGCCGCCCAATGATATGTACATCAGTCCTGCGACCTACCATGCGCTCTATGCCCAGGGTATCGTCATCAAAGATGTCCGGCACAAGCTGTTCACCACGCCGGTGCTGCCGCCACCCTTGGGCCTGGGCAACACCGAAAGGTTCAACTCGATCCTGGAATTGCAGGTTTCCCTGGATGGCGGCAAGACCTTCCAATATATGCAAACGACGGCCCCGGTCCAGGTGACCGTCTCCCACTCCAGTTCGGCCACGGACAACGACCTGTATGACACGGCGATGACTATGCTGAATGTCACTTTGCCAGGCGGCGGCATGCTTCGGGCCAGCAGCAATTACGTCTCGCGAGGCATTACCCAAGTCGATCCCAAAGCCGATGGGACCTTCCAGATCCACAGCTTCTTTGACATCTTCACTGAACTCAGCCTGGACGGGGGCAACACCTGGCAGACGGCCAGCAACGGCCCGGTGCACATGGGTTTGACGTCGCAAGCGCCCGAGAGCGGGCCCACAACCTTCTCGAATTTGCCGCCGGCCAACGGGCAATACGTCAGCCCTGCCGCGTGGCATGCGGCGTATGCCAACGGCATCATCATTTCCAACGTCAGTCACAGTCAATTCATCGTGCCGACGCCCGTGCCGTTGCCGGCACCCGGAACCAGCCAGCAGGAGAACTTCAACTCGATGATTAGTGGCCAGATTTCGCTGGACGGCGGCAAGACTTACCAGCCTTTCTCGGGGCCGGCCTCGACTACGGTGAATGTCACCAGCCGTTCCAATTTGGACAACGGGAGCACGCGGTTCTTTGACACCCAGATGCTGGGACTCAACCTCCAGGGCCTGCCTGCCGGCGCGATGGTGCGGCAAAGTCCGACCAAGCTCTCGCTGGGCCGGACCAGCGTGCGCCAGGACACCGGTGGCATGTTCCACATCAGCAGTTTCTTTGACGTTTTCACCGAGTTGAGCCTCGATGGTGGGAACAACTGGGCGCCTTTGACTAACCATCCGGGGACAGTCGCGCTGACACCGGGCCCGCAGCCGATTGAAGTGGATTACTTCCCGAACACCATTGCCCAAATCACCGTGTCGGATCCCAGCGGCCAGACCACCGACGCTTTGCTGAGCGGACCCTGTACGGTCAATGTGATGATTGGGCCCAACGGCGCAGCGACCGACAGTAATGGCGACGGCCTGGATGATGTCGCAACCGAGATGGTGCAATTGGCCCTGAGCGGAATGACTCCGCTGGGACCGATAGCAGTTAATCTGGATACGACCCAGCACAGCCTGGGCGAGATTGAGGAAACCGTGAACAACACGCCGGGGACTCTGGACCTGCCGCCGTTCACAGCCACCGGCAGTGCCAACAGTTTCTTCGACATCTTTGTGACCGTTACCATCGCCGGCCAGACCATGCACCCGGCTACCCCGCTTCACATGCAATCGCTGATCACCCACAAGCCGCCGGCACCGGGTGAGACCTACGCGAATCCTTACACCAACCCGATCCCGTTGCTGGACGGCAGCGGTGCCCCTACCGGCTTCAAAGTGGTGCGCGAAATCCACACGCCGACGCCCACCAACCCACCGCCGATGGAGGTGGATAAATTCCCCAATACGACTGCTCAAATCACGTTGAAATACGCGAACAACCAGACCGAGGTCGTCACGCTGACCGGGCCGACCACTGTGAACGTTCAGATCTCGCCTGATGGCCGGGCCACCCCCAACAGCAACGGCCTGGATACGGTCAGTACTGAGATGACCGCGATGAATTTGAGCGGCAGCAGCTCGATGGGCCCGATCACCGCCACGTTGGACCCGGGCCACCGGAGCCTGGGCCAGATCATCGAGACCGTCAATAACACGCCAGGTATCCTGGACCTCCCGCCCTTCAGGGCAACGGGAACGGCCAGCAGCTTTTTCGACGTGTTTGTCGATATCAGCATCGGCGGCCAGACGCTGCACCCGGCCACTCCGCTGCACATGACGTCCGTCATCCACCACAAGCCGCCGGCACCAGGCGATCAGTACACTAACACCTTCCTGACGCCGGTCTCGCTGCTCGATGCCAATGGCAACCCCACCGGCATCACGGTGGTTCGCGAAGTTCACACGCCCAATCCCACCAACCCGCCGGTTGAAGTGGATTACTTCCCCAACACGACCGCGCAAATCACGCTGCAATACCCGGGGGGCGGCTCGGAAGTCGTTGCGCTTAACGGGCCAACGACTGTTAATGTGAACATCCCCCCCAATGGCGCGGCCAGTGACACCGACGGCAGTGGATTGGACGAGGTGAGCACCGAGATGACCCAATTGGAATTGAGCGGCGTCAGTTCCATGGGGTTGGTGAAAGTGAGCCTGAACCCGAACCTGCGCTCGTTGGGCGAAATCCAGGAGACCGCCAATAACACGCCGGGCATCCTGGACATCCCGCCGTTCACGGCAGGTGGCACCGCCAACAGCTTCTTCGATATCTTTGTGGACGTGCAAATCGGGGCGCAGACCTTCCACCCGGCCGGGCCGCTGCACATGAACGGCCTGATCACTCACAAGCCGCCGGGGCCAGGCGACACCTACACCAATACCTTCCTCACCCCGGTCCCATTGCTGGATGCCAACGGCAACCCGACTGGCTTCCAGATCCTGCGCGAAGTGCACACGCCCAACCCGACCAATCCGCCGCCGGTCGAAATCGATAAGTTCCCCAACACCTCGGCGCAACTGACCTTGCAGTATGCCAATAACCAGATTGAAGTTGTAGAATTGAGTGGACCGAGCACGGTGCGCGTCAACATTCCGCCCAACGGCCACACCACATTGACGAGCAACGGCTTGGACTACGTCACGACGGAGATGACCGCGTTGACCCTGAGTGGCGCCAGTTCGATGGGGCCGGTGGTCGCCACCTTAGACCCGGGCCAGCGGAGTCTGGGGCAAATACAAGAGACCGCCAACAACACGCCCGGCACGCTGGACATTCCACCCTTCACCGCCACGGGCACTGCTACTAGCTTCTTCGACGTGTTTGTCGATATCACCGTCGGCGGCCAGACGTTGCACCCGCAAACCCCGCTGCACATGACCGGCCTAATCACGCACAAGCCGCCGGCACCCGGCGACATTTACACGAACGTGTTCGCCCAGCCGGTCCCACTGCTGGATGCGACGGGCAAGCCCACTGGCATCCTGGTGCTGCGCGAAGTCCACAGTCCCAATCCGACCAATCCGCCGGTCGAAGTCGATAAGTTCCCGAACACGACGGCCCAAATCACGCTGTTCTACACGGCGACTTCCCAGAGTGAAGTGATCTCTCTCAACGGGCCGACCACGGTCATCGTGAACATCCCGCCCAACGGTGCGGCTTCCGATACCGACGGCAACGGGCTCGATCAGGTGGACACCGAGATGACCGATATGGACCTGAGCGGCATCAGTTCGCTGGGCCCCGTGGTGGTGAAGTTGGACCCGAATCACCGGACGCTGGGTGGAATCGAAGAGACTGTCAATACGACGCCCGGGGTGCTGGATCTGCCACCGTTCACGGCGACCGGCACCGCCAACAGCTTCTTTGACGTGTTCGCGCAAATAAGCATCGGCGGGCAGACCTTGTATCCCAGCCAGCCGTTGCACATCACCTCGCTTATCCATCATAAGCCGCCGGCACCAGGTGACTCTTACTTCAATACCTTCTCAGTGCCGTTGCTGGATGCCACTGGCAATTTCAGCGGTATCTATATCACGCAGGAAATCCACACCCCTAACCCGACGAATCCGCCGCCGGTGGAAATCGATCGGTTCACCAACACGACCGCCCAAATCACCCTGCACTATCCCAATAACAGCACCGAGGTGGTGTCCCTGAGCGGACCGACCACCGTGCGCGTTAATATCCCGCCCAACGGCCAGACCAGCACCAGCAGCAACGGCCTGGATTACGTCAGCACCGAAATGGTTGAATTGAATTTGAGCGGCGCCAGCTCGATGGGACCGGTTACCGCGACGCTCGACCCGACCCGGCGCAGCCTGGGTCAAATTCAGGAAAACGCCAACAACACGCCGGGGACTCTGGATGTGCCGCCGTTTACGGTGACCGGCACTGCCATCAGCTTCTTCGACGTGTTCGTAGATTTGCAGGTTAACGGGCAGACGTTGCACACGGCTAACCCGCTGCACATGTCCTCGCTGATCCATCACAAGCCGCCGGCACCGGGCGACACCTACACCAACACCTTCCTGACACCGGTCCCGCTGCTGGACACAAACGGCAATCCTACCGGCATCACCGTGGTGCGCGAAGTTCACACGCCCAATCCGACCAATCCGCCGCCAGTCGAAGTGGATTACTTCCCTAACACGACCGCCCAAATCACCCTCCAGTACGCCAACAACGAGACGGAGGTGGTGACTCTCAATGGCCCAACAACCGTTAACGTGAACATTCCGCACAACGGCGCGGCAGCGGACCTCGATGGCGACGGCTTGGATGAGGTCACTACCGAGATGGTGCAATTGGACCTCAGCGGCGTCAGTTCGGTGGGCCTGGTGAAAGCCAGCCTCGACCCAACCCAGCGCTCGCTGGGCATGATCCGCGAAAACGCCAATAACACCCCTGGCATTCTGGATGTGCCGCCGTTCACGGGGACCGGCACCGCTACCAGCTTCTTCGACGTGTTTGTGGATTTGCAGGTCGGTGGACAGGTCCTGCGTCCCGCCGGCCCGCTACACATGAGCGGCGTGATCACCTTCAAACCGCCGGCACCGGGCAATACCTATACCAACACGTTCCTGACACCGGTCAATTTGCTGGATGCCAACGGCAATCCGACCGGTATCAAGATTCTGCGCGAGGTCCACACGCCGAATCCGACCAATCCACCACCGGTCGAGATTGATGAATTCCCGAACACGACGGCCCAAATCACGCTGCTGAATAACCTGGGGCAAACTGAGGTCATCGCGTTGTCCGGCCCGACAACCGTGCGGGTGAACATCCCGCCCAACGGCGCCGCCACCGACGCCGACGGCAACGGCCTGGATGAAGTGACCACCGAGATGACAGCCCTGAATCTCACAGGGTCCAGTTCAATGGGGCCGGTGTTTGCGACGCTGGATCCGACGCAACGCTCACTGGGCCAGATCGAAGAGACGGTCAACAACACGCCGGGCATTTTGGACGTGCCGCCTTTCACGGCCACCGGCACCGCCAACAGTTTCTTCGATGTCTTTGTGGACATCCAGGTGGGTGGCCAGACCTTCCACCCGGCGACGCCGCTGCACATGACTTCTCTGATCCATCGTAAACCGCCGGCACCGGGCGATGCCTACGTCAATCCGTTCACGCAGCCCATCCCGTTGCTCGATGCCTTTGGCAATCCGACCGGGTTCCAGGTGCTGCGTGAAGTCCACACACCCAACCCGTTGACCAACACGCCACCGTTTGAAGTGGATTACTTCTCCAACACGGTCGCGCAGGTGACGCTCCAGTATGAGAGCGGCCAAACCGAAGTGGTCACTCTCAGCGGCCCGACCACGGTCAATGTCAACATCCCGCCCGACGGCTCTGCCAGCGATACTGATGGCAACGGCCTGGACCAGGTTGATACGGAGATGGTCCAGTTGGATTTGAGCGGTGTCAGCTCGCGCGGACCCGTCACCTTGAATCTGGATCCCACCCAACAGTCGCTGGGCGAGATCGAAGAGACGGTCAACCGCACACCCGGGGTCCTGGACGTTCCGCCGTTCACCGCCACCGGCAGCGCTAACAGCTTCTTTGACGTGTTCGTCGTACTGCACGTAGGCGGCCAGACCTTGCACCCGGCCACGCCGCTGCACATGGCCTCGGTCATTACGCATAAGCCGCCGGCACCGGGCGATACCTACGTCAATCCGTTCACGATCCCGGTGCCGTTGCTGGATGCGGCGGGCAATCCGACCGGCATCAAGATCCTGCGCGAGGTCCACACGCCTAATCCGATCAAACCGGTTGAGATCGATCACTTCCCCAACACCACTGCGTCGATCACGCTCCAGAAGCCCGGCGGGCAGACGGAGGTCATCTCGCTGTCAGGTCCGACCACCGTTCAAGTGAACATTCCGCCCGATGGCACCGCCAGCGACAGCAATGGCAACGGACTGGATGATGTCCCCACCGTGATGACCGAGTTGAATCTCTCTGGCCAGAGTTCGCTCGGGCCGGTAACGGTCAATCTGGACCCGTCACGCCCCTCGCTTGGCATGATCGAAGAGACGGTCAACAATACACCAGGGGTCCTGGACGTGCCACCCTTCACGCCGACCGGCACCGCCAGCAGTTTCTTTGACGTGTTTGTGCAAGTGCACGTGGCCGGCCAGACGCTGCATTCGGCCACGCCGATGCACATGACGTCCACGATCCGCCACAAGCCGCCACAGAAAGGCGACACTTACGTCAATCCGTTTACTACGCCGATTGTGCTGTTGGATGCCAATGGCAATCCGACCGGCTACCAGTTGCGCGCCGAAGTTCACACTCCGAATCCGACCAATCCGCCGCCGGTGGAGATCGATCACTTCCCCAACACCACCGCCTCGATCACGCTCCAGTATTCGAGCGGCCAGACTGAGGTTGTCTCGCTCTCCGGCCCGACCACCGTCCAAGTCAATATCCCGCCCAACGGCGCCGCGTCCGACCTCGACGGCAGCGGCCTGGATGAAGTCACCACTGAGATGACCGCCATGAATCTGACCGGCAACAGTTCGCTGGGTCCGGTGAGCATCACGCTCGACCCGAGCCAGCCGAGCCTCGGTATGATCCAGGAGACCGCGAATAACACGCCGGGTATTTTGGACGTGCCGCCGTTCACGGGGACTGGCAGCGCCACCAGCTTCTTCGACGTATTCGCTGTAGTGCACATTGGTGGTCAGACACTCAAACCGTCCGGCCCGCTGCACATGACCTCGCTCATCCATCACAAGCCGCCGGCTAAAGGCGACACTTACAATAATCCGTTCACGCGGCCCATCCTGTTGCTGGATGCCAACGGCAATCCCACCGGCATCCAGATGGTCCGCGAAGTGCACACGCCCAATCCGACCAACCCGCCGCCGGTGGAAATCGATCACTTCCCGACGACTACGGCACAGCTCACGCTGCAGTATCCCGGGGGCGGCACCGAGGTCGTCTCCCTCTCCGGCCCGAGTACTGTCCAGGTCAACATTCCGCCCAATGGCGCCGCCACCGACTTCGATGGCAGCGGCCTGGATGAAGTCACCACCGAGATGACCCAACTGAGCCTAACCGGCCCCAGCTCCATGGGTCCAGTGACCGTTACCCTCGACCCGAGCAAACCGAGCCTGGGCGTGATCCAGGAGACCGCCAATAACACCCCGGGCATTCTGGACGTGCCGCCGTTCACCGCGACCGGCACCGCGAGCAGCTTCTTCGATATCTTTGCCGTGATCAAAGTGGGGGCGCAAACGCTCTATCCGTCCGGTCCGCTGCACATGACCTCGGTCATCCGGCACAAACCGCCTCTCAAAGGCGATACCTATATCAATCCGTTCACGCAGCCGGTGCTGTTGCTGGATGCCAACGGCAATCCCACGGGCTTCAAGGTCCTCAAAGAAGTCCATACGCCCAACCCGACCAATCCGCCCGTGGAGATCGATCACTTCCAAAACACCACCGCCCAACTGACGCTCCAGAAACCGGGCGGCGGCACCGAAGTGGTGACGCTCTCAGGTCCGACGACCGTTCATGTCAATATCCCGCCCAATGGCGCCGCGCTTGATACTGACGGCAATGGGCTCGACCAGGTCGCGACGGAAATGACCGATATGCACCTTACCGGCAACAGCTCGGTCGGGCCGGTGACCGTTACCCTCGACCCGAACCAGCCGTCCTACGGGCAAATCGAAGAAAACGCCAACAACACACCGGGGATCCTCGACCTGCCGCCGTTTACCGCCACCGGCACAGCCACCAGTTTCTTCGACGTCTTTGCCGAAGTCCAGATCGGCGGCCAGACCCTCCACCCGGCCACCGCACTCCACCTGACTTCAGTCATCACGCACAAGCCGCCGGCCAAGGGCAATACCTACACCAATACGTTCACACAGCCGGTTCCGCTGTTGGACGCCAATGGCAATGTCACGGGCTACCAGGTATTGCGGGAAGTCCATACGCCGAATCCCACCAACCCGCCGCCGGTCGAGATCGATCATTTCCCGAACACGAGCGCCCAAATTACGCTGCAGTTACCCGGCGGTGGCTCCGAGAGCGTCTCCCTGCAGGGCCCGACCACCGTCAAGGTCAATATCCCGCCCAACGGCGCGGCGATGGACACCGACGGCAACGGCCTCGACCAGGTCCAAACCGAGATGACCCAGCTCAGCCTGGCCGGCAATAGTTCGCTCGGCGCCGTGCTGGTCACCCTCGATCCGTCCCAGCCGTCTTATGGGCAAATCGAAGAGAACGTCAACAGCACGCCCGGCATACTGGACATCCCGCCATTCACGGCCACCGGCACGGCCAGCAGTTTCTTCGATGTGTTCCTCCAAGTGAAAGTCGCCGCCAAAACCTACTTCCCAGCCGGACCGCTGCACATGACTTCCACGATTCGGCACAAACCGCCGGCTAAGGGCGACACTTACATCAATCCGTTTACTCAGCCGGTCCAGTTGTACGATGCCAGCGGCAACCCCACCGGCATCTACGTCATCCAGGAAGTCCATACGCCCAACCCGACGAATCCGCCGCCGGTCGAGATCGACCACTTCCCGAACACCACAGCTACAATCATGCTCCAGACCCCGACGGGCAGCGAACAAGTGTCGTTGTCCGGCCCGACCACTATCCAGGTCAATACCACACCCACTGGCGCCGCCCTCGATCTGGACGGCAACGGGCTGGACCAGGTCCAAACCGAGATGACCCAGATGAGCCTGGTCGGTAACAGCTCGGTGGGACCGGTCACCGTTACCCTCGACCCGTCGCAGCCGTCCCTCGGCCAAATCGAAGAGACCGCCAATAACACACCCGGTATTTTGGATGTCCCGCC
>Ga0210408_10000533_pt1 | contig 47816 bp, 32 predicted proteins | sample IncBWH4MmetaG_FD_155471 | JGI IMG/M metagenome (GOLD analysis project Ga0210408, IMG submission 155471) | Forest soil microbial communities from Barre Woods Harvard Forest LTER site, Petersham, Massachusetts, United States - Inc-BW-H-4-M | ecosystem: Environmental > Terrestrial > Soil >...
TGTGGCGAGGCGGAGGCCGAGTTCCGGGAAGCGGTGCGGCTGGACCCGGATAATCCCGCTCATCACACTAACCTCGGCCGCATCTTGGCCGAAGTTAGTCAGTTTGCTGAGGCAGAGACGGCTTTTCGGCAGGCGGTGCGGCTGGATCCGGCGAGTCCTGCCTGCCAGGCTGATCTTGGCCGGGTGCTGGCTGCTCAGGCACGGTTTGCGGAGGCAGAGACGGCTTTTCGGCAGGCGGTGCGGCTGGATCCGGCGAGTCCTGCCTACAAGGCTGATCTTGGCCGGGCCCTACTCAGCCAAAAGCGCATGACCGAGGCCGAGGCCGCAACCCTGGAAGCCGTGTTGCTGGACCCGGCTAATCCTGCCTGCCAGGCTGATCTTGGCCAAGTCTTGCTCAGCCGAGGGCGACACTCCGAGGCCGAGAAGGTTTTTCGCGAGGCACTGCGGCTCGACTCGGCCAACCCTTCCGGCCTGGCTGGCCTGGGTCGGGCCCTGTCTGCCCAGGGGCACTACGCCCAGGCTGAACGGCTCTTCCGCGAGGCGGCACAACTCGACGAGCACGCGGCAGAATACCGGGCTGACCTTGGCCGTTCGCTGTCGGCCGAGGGGCGGCACATCGAGGCCGAGAGGCTGTTCCGCGAGGCGATCCGACTCGATCCGGCTAATCCTGCCTACCTGGCTGACCTGGGCCGGACGATCTCCGCCGAGGGGAGATATGCCGACGCTGAGAGGCTGTTCCAGACGGCGGTAGAGCTCGATTCGGCTAATCCTGCCTACCGGGCTGATCTTGGCCGGGCGCTGGCCGCCCAAGGTCGGCACGCCGAAGCTGGCGCAGCGTACCGGCAGGCAGCGCAACTCGATCCGGCTAATCCTGCCTACCAGGCTGATCTTGGCCGGGCGCTGGCCGCCCAAGATCGGCACGCCGAAGCTGAAGACGCCCTCCGCGAAGCCGTGCGGCTGGACCCAGGCAATCCTGCCCACCGGGCCGACCTTGGCCATACGCTGGCCGCCCAAGGTCGGCACGCCGAGGCCGAGAAGCAGTTCCGGGAGGCGGTACAACTCGACCCGGATGATCCTGCTTTCCGGGCTGATCTGGGCCGCGCACTAGCTGTCCGGCACAAGTACGCCGACGCCGAGGCTGCGTTCCAGGAGGCGGTACGGCTCGATCCGGCTAAACCCGCCTTCCGCGCAGGCCTGGCCCGAATGATGCTTAGTCAGCAGCAACTCGGCCAAGCTGAAATCATTTTGCGCGAGGTGCTCCGGCTTGATCCGGGAGCTAGCGACGCCGAGGTCGCTGATCTAAAGAGAGCCGTGACTACGGCCCATGACGCTGTGATCGCCGACTACGCACTTGGCTTGGCTCGCCGCACATTCGGTAAGGATGAGCTTCAGCGCCGTGGTGCGACACAGCACCAATACATCGATCAAGTTGCTGGAATCGTCGCGCAACAACTCCCGAATCTCCGCGATGCTTACCGTGCGTGGGCAAATGCCCGACCTGTCCAGCAGCCCGGACTTCTGAGGAGACGATTCTCGACCGGCATCTTCAGGCTTAAGTTCCTGATGGGTCTCTGCCTGCTGATCGCCGCCCTGACTCTCGCTGCAATAGTCTTCAGCAGCAGAAGCACGCCGAAGCATTCCGATAATGGACAGCTCATAATTGAGACGACCTTTCTCGTCGCCGCCATTCTTGGATGCTGTCTAGCCGTGTTCTATTCGAGGCGAGCTTACGGGGAAAGGACCCGAGCTTCCTGCGCTTCGCCAGAGGAGGAGCAGCTTACTGGCCTCATTACCAACCTTGTGCTTGAGCCTGCTGTAACCGCGGCCCTTCAAATTAGCTGGCAGGATGCTGAGACCGACCGGGTAAGTCTCCGGAATGGACTCGAGCTTAGCGCCAAAGCCGAGGTGGCCGATCTAATAGCGACAGAAGCCAAAGGTAAGCTGGCAATCGCCTTGAATCGTCGCCATGGCGCTGCCGTAGGTGTGGCAGGGCCACGTGGCTCCGGTAAGACTGAACTCGCGCGAATGTTCACAGAGCGGCGTCTGCCTGAGTCTCATAACCGTACGATTTCACTGATGTTGCAGGCGCCTACAGAGTACGACGCCCACACTTTCCTGCTACGCCTGCTGAAAGAGCTATGCAAAAACATTATCAATGTAGGATATGGCGACCGCGAGGTCAGCGACTCGTTCTCTAGCATTCAAGGTCGCCGTCAACTGCTCGCCGTGTGTCTGATCGGGGGTAGCCTTCTATCTTGCGGAATATTGGGTCTGCTGATCATCCTGACCGGAGTAAGGGTAAGGGCTTTCGCGCCATATGCGATCTGTTGCAGCCTGATCTTGGCTGGTGTCGCGGTCCTGGCCAGTCGCGTCCCGCGGAGCCAGCGATGGACCAGAAATATGCCGATCAGTCAACGGACCATCGAGCTCGCCAAAGAACTGCGTACCCGTGCAGAGTTCACTGAAACTTACACGAAGGGCTCGGAGGTTAGGGTCCAGCGCGGCGGGTTCGGTGCTTCGGCAAAGAAAGAAGCGGAGTTCTCAAGGAATCCACTCAGTGAGTTTGATGTGGTGCAGGAACTGCGTGGCATCGTGCAGAAAGTAGCGGAAGACCATTGGAAGATCACCGTCGCTATCGACGAACTGGACAGATTGCAAGAACCCGCCGAGGCGATGAAGTTCCTTAATCGTATTAAAGGGTTGTTTCCGATACACGAATGTTCGTTTATAGTCTCAGTGGCGGAGGATACGTGGGCAGGCTTCGAGAGCCGCGGCCTCCCGATCCGGGACATCTTCGACAGCTCGTTCGACGAGGTAATCTCTGTCGAGATGCTGAAGCCAGCAGAATCGCGCGACTTCCTGAAGCGGAAAAGCGTCGACTTCACAGACGCTCAAGCGCTTCTTTGCCACTGTCTATCCGGCGGCCTCCCGCGAGATCTCATTAGGGAGGCTCGTGAACTCGCACAGGCTGCAGATGATTGTCGAGAGCGTGACGAGTCCAAGCCGCCACTACTCTGTGACGTCATAAAGAAGATGCTGGCGGACCATCTTAATAAGAAGCTGAAGGCCTCTGGCAAGCGCAATGCGGATGATGTGCAGGAAGCTAAAGTATTGTCCAATGAGGAGGGTGCGGCATCCTGGTCAGATATCTGGCCCGATCCGGATAAAACAGAACGGCGTTTGACTGACATTTGCCGGATGTCCAGCGATGATGATGCTTCGATGAATCCTTCTCCTGCGACTTTCCGGCAATCGGAGCTGGTAGCTTATATCGCGATACTGCATACGATCCGCCAGGCCTTTTCGCCAGGTGGCCCACTAACCGACTTGATGCTGAAATCACCAGACAGTGACCGGTTGATCGATGAGGGATTCCATCATATTGCCTGCGCTAAGTGGTTCATAGCGAATGACATCGACAAGGGCTGGGAATTCCTTGACGAGGCTCGTAAGACGCTTAAGCTGGCTCCCTTTCAATCGCGGTCGCCAACACGGGGGGTGAATATCCAGTGAACAGGCCCGTACTCGGCATTGACCTGGGCACGACGAACTCGGTGGTGGCGTCCATCGACGACCAGGGCCAGATCGTGATCCTGCGGAACGCCGCCGGCGGCGAGACCACGCCGTCCGCCGTCTTCTTCGAACCCGACGCCGTGGTCGTGGGGGAGGAGGCGCTCCAGGCCGCCACCATCGACCCAGCCAACGGCATCCGGCTGATCAAGCGGCACATGGGCACCGAGTTCCCGCTCATGCTCGGCGGCCAGGAGCATACCCCGGAATCGATATCCGCGCTGATCCTGAGGCAGCTCGTCGCGGCGGTACCGGGCGGCCTGGCTGCCCGGCCGCGCGTGGTCATCACCGTTCCCGCCTATTTCGGCCTCGCCGAGCGGGAGGCGACCTACCAGGCGGGCGGCATTGCCGGGCTTGACGTGCTCGAGTTGCTGGACGAGCCTGTCGCGGCTGCGGCCCATTACGGGCTGACCGCGGCGGGCGAACGGACGGTGCTCGTCTACGACCTGGGCGGCGGGACCTTCGACACCACCGTGCTGCGGATCGCCGGCGGGGCGGTCACAGTGCTGGCGACCGACGGCCACCACGAGCTCGGCGGGGCCGATGTCGACCAGCGGCTGCTCGACGTGGTACTTGAGCGGGTTGAGCACCTCATCTCGCCGGAGGAGTTCGACGAGTTCGCCGAGGACAAGCGGCTGCTCGGCAGCCTGGTGTTGGACATCGAGGCCGCCAAGCGGGACCTGAGTTCCCGCATGTCGCGCGATGTCATCGTGCGCACCGCGACAGGGCGGTTCCCGGTAACGCTCAGCCGGGCCGACCTGGAGGCAGCCTGCGGGGACCTGTTCGACACCACCGCGGAGATCATTGAGCGCGTGCTGGTGGCGGCCCGGTCCGCCGGGGCCGCGGCCATCGATGAGGCGATCATGGTCGGCGGCTCGAGCCGGATCCCGACGCTGGCCACGCAGCTGACCTCGATGCTCGGCGTCACGCCGCGGCTGGTCGAGCCGGACCTGGCCGTCGCGAAGGGCGCGGCCCTGCGGGCCCACCAGCTGCTCGCGACGACGCAACTGGCCGCGCTGGCCAAGTCCGCGGGCCGTGGTACGGCCGCCGCCCGAGCCGGGACCGTCCGGACGGTCGCGCCGCGCGCGGTCGGGATCCTGGTCGAGGACAGCTACGACCCGGCCGGCGAGCGGAGTTTCGTGGAGCACCTCATCCGGGCCAACACGCCGCTCCCGGTGACCAGGACCGAAGAGCGGTTCGGTACCATCCTGGCCGGCCAGGAATCGGTCCGGATCCAGGTCTTCGAGCAGGCGGGACCGGCGCCGTCCGCCGAGGTGGAGCACAACCGCAGGGTGCTCGACGGAGAGCTGACCAAGATCGGGTCGCTGCCTGCAGGCTCGGTCATCAAGATCACGGTGAAGATCGCCGTGGACGGCCGCCTCACCGTCATCGCCCACGAGCCGGTGTCGGGCCGCGAACTCACCCTGGAGGCGTTCGTGGAAGGCGTGGTGGACGGCGCGGAAACCGAGCGGCTGACCCGGATCGTCGGCATGACCGCGGTTCGGGGGTGAGCCATGGCTGACTGGATACGCCGGGCGTTCACCGCGGCGGGCCTGACCCAGATCCCGCCGGGTTCGTGCCTGCACGCGCTGCAGTCCCGCTTCGGCGGCACGGTGATGCTCTGCATCGACGTGAGCGGCTCGATGCACGGGGCACCGGTCCTCGAGGCGGTGCGGGGCGCCCGGCAGTTCGTCGCTGAGGCCGTGGCCGCGCACTACAGCGTCGGCGTGATGCTGTGGAACACCGACGTCGTGGCGCTGGCCGAGCCGTCGGCGGACGGCTCGGCGGCGAGTCAGCTCCTCGGCACGGTCACTGGCGCCTACGGCGGCAACAACCTGCTCCCTCCGCTGAATCGCTGCCATCAGATCCTCGACGGGTATTCCGGTGACCGGGTGGTGGCCATCTTCGGTGACGGTGACCTCACGCCCAAGGGTCCTGTCCTGGCCAAGGTGGGCCACATGAAGGCGGAGAACATCAGGTTCGTCACGCGCGGCCTCGGGCCGCTGGCGGCGCGAGAGTTCGCGCTGGTCTCCTCCGAGGACCCCTCAGCCGTCGAGGTCCGCCAGGTGGAAAACCTGGCCGCGGGCATCGCGAGCATGGCGGCGAGCCTGACCAAGGCGCGGAACCGTCCGTCATGAGCACGATGTGGCGGCTGTCCAAGGGAATATTCGAAGTTAGCGCGGCTGCTCAGCGAGGAGTGACGCAGTCGCTCAACCAGTCGATGGCACAGCGCCAGGCCAACCGCGGCTGGCGAGCGGCGCAGAGCGGGCTGGTCGGCCCGTGGGATCCGCCGCCCCCGCCGCACCTGGGCGACTACCTTGACTTCTCCGGCGTGGCGCGGCCCGAGGACATCTCCGGCAACGGATCGGACTTCCCGCTCGGCCGTTACGTGCTGCCGCGCAAGCGGTGGGAGCCCCGGGAGGAACTCGGCCTGACCGCGACGGCGGCCAACTCGCACACCGTCGTGTTCGGCGCCAGTACGTCGGGGAAGACCACCTCGATCATCGCGCCGTGGATCTGCGCCGGCCTGCGGGCCGGGTACCTGGTGGTAGCCGTCGACCTCAAGGGCAACAATGACCTGATCGACAAGGTGAGCCAGAACGCCGCGACGCAGCCGGCCCTGCCCGACGCACGCATCGGCATCTTCGACTACAACTCGCCGTCCACCTCGATGAGCTGGAACTGGATCGCCGGCCTCACGGATGAGACATCGGTCAACGCCGCCGCCGAGGCCCTGTGCGGGCGGGACCGGGAGAACGACCCGAACCGGGAGTTCCGGCTCCGGGACCTGAAATGGATGCGCGGGCTGCTGGAGCTGATCAACTCGACCGGCGCGGTGTGGACCGTGCGTGACGTCCTCGCGCTGCTCGATGATCAGATCCGGCTGCAGCTGCTTATGAAGCGCCAGGGGCAGTCCCGCGCCGCAGTGCGGCTGGGCGACCTGGCCTACCTGGACCCAGGCGACTACTCCCGGGCCGTGCAGTTCCTGACCACGTACCTCGAGGTGCTCAACACCAACGGCTTCGTCAGGACCACCCGGCGCGTCGAGCTGACCATGGAGGACCTCGACGCCGAACCGGGCCTGGTCGTCGTCAGCGCACCCTATGCCGATCAGAAGCTGGGCGAAGCGGTCAGCGGCCTGTTCCTGTCCCAGTTCCTCAACCGGCAGCTGCAGAAGTTCAACACCCGCTCCCGCCCGGTGCTGCTCATCCTGGATGAGGCCCCGCGGCTGAAGGACCGCATCGACCTGCCCAGCCTTATGGCCCTGGCCGCCAGCGCGAACATGAGCGTGGTACTGGCAGTCCAGGAGGTCTATAACTTCCGGGATGACGAGCGTGACGTGATCTTCGCCAACTGCGGCACCCAGGTGCTGATGGCTGGTGCGGGGCCGAAGACCACCGAGTACTTCGGCGCCAGGCTCGGCACCAGGATCGCGGTCCGGCAGACGCAGTCGTCCTCGTACACCCACCGTGAGGGCCGGACCTGGCAGGCAGGCCATCAGACGGCGGACCTGCCGGTGCTGGGGCATGCCGAGCTGTCGAATCCGCCTGGCGGACTCTACAGTGCGATCGTGCACAGCCGGAGCCTGTCACGCAAGCCGATCATCACTGACCTCACCCGGCACGACTTGTAGGAGGGGCATGGAGGAGAACAAGGAGCCGCCGAGCGGCTGGAAACGGGCCAGGGACACCCTCAACGGTGCTCGCGTGACGGCACAGGTAGTCATGCACACGGCCAATCCGCTCTACAGCCCAGTCGCACAGCATGCCCATCTGGAACCTGTCGCCAATACGCAGGAGATCGTCCGCCAGATCGATGAGCGGGAGATTCATGATGGTGCCGAATGGGAGCTCAGGAACCGTGAGGAGGAAGCCGGCCAGGTAGTCCGCACGGAAAAACCGGTCCTGCAGGACAAGGGTCGCCAGGTGCGCTCCGACCCTCAAGTCCGCAAATCGCATAGTCGGGACCGGCGGCGCGATCGATAATGACGTTTTCCCGCATCGACTGTCTGCGGCGCAGCCTCAGCGGCGGGAGGCGATCCCACCTCGCCACGGAGTGACGTCGGACAGCGACGCGGGTCCGGGGAACCAGCCCGCCAGCAGCCCGGTCGGCTAGCCAAAGTTCTGCGAGCACTGGTTTCAGGATCTCCCTCATCACGCGCCAGGCCTCGGCTGCGGGGCTCGGAAGTACGATTTGGGTGGGTGATCTGCGCCTTTCCGCAGCAGCGCGGTTTTCTACAGCCAGCTCACCGCCGGTGGCGTCGGGCCGCCAGACGTCGGCCGAGCCAGCCATGCCTTGCACTACGCCATCCGCCGGGTACGCTGGCGCTTCCCGGCGCACCCGAGTTACTGGGCCTCCTACACACACCGGAAGCTGAACCTCGCGATCACAGCTATCGGAACCGGGCAGGCCCGGGAGCCGAGGCCTTGGCCGGCCCTGGCCTGGAGCGGAGCGCCTTGCGGATGCGCCGCTCGAGCACGATGACGGTCGGAGACATGAGGGTGCTGAGGATCACCCGCGGGAGGTACCCCGCGGACGGACGCGGGAGATCGCTGCCCGGTGGGGTCCTGGCCCGGCATCTCAGCGGTGCCTGAGCACGTCGATGAGCAGGCCGCCGGTCAGCACGGCGGCCGCGATCCCGAAGACGGCGGCCACCCAGGCGGCTGAACGGGCCCCGCACGCCGTGACCGCGGTGCCCGTGATCGCGGTGGCCGCGGCCAGGCGGCTACCGCCAGCGATCCGCGACCGGCTGAATCGGCTGGTATTCTCACTCGGCGGTATCATGACGGCGGACTAGGACGACGTCACTGCCGCAAGCTGACGAGGATGACCGAGGTGCCGGTCACGATGAAACGCCGCGTTCTGGCCGATCGCGATCGGCACCGGTATCACGAGGAAGCCCGGGTGCTGCTGTCCCGCAGATCGTGGGCCGAGGATGAAGTCGACTACGCCGTATGGCTTCATGATCTGCTTGACGCGCCAGAAGACAGACCTGACCCGGTGGCCAGACAACTCCGCGCGCGGCTGATCGGGGAACTGGACCGGCAGCTGGCGGTCACCGACAATCCGGCCCGCCGGGTTCGGCGGGAGTACTTCGCATCGTCACTGCTGGATTCGCCGGACCCGCTGCGTCGGCGCCTATTGCTGCTGCTCTACCACGGCGTCACCAATTTCCTGGGATATCAGGGCGGCGCTCACGGCCAGCTCGGCGCCGCCATAGACGCCATCCGTGAGCTGGACCGTCTCGTGCAAGCCGAGGGACCCCGGGCCGAAGCCGCCCTAGACGGTAGCTACCACTCGGCCCTGATCGTGCTGGCCGTCGCCTGCTATATCCGGTACGAGGGCCGCCGGGAGCTGCTGCAGATGGACCTGCGTGCTGATATGGAACGCGAGATCAGGGCAGACCTGGATCGCTCGATCGCGGCCAGCGAGCGAGCGCTCAGGCTGAGCGGTAACCCGACTGAGCAGGCCAGCGCGCTCACGACTCTCGGATCGGGCTATGCATGCCGCTACGAGGACGACAAGCGCTACAGCCGCCGGGAGACGATCGACAAGGCAGTCTCCCTGTTGCGAGAGGCAGTGCAGCTGGCCGAGGCAACTATCGGGGGAGAGACCAGCGGAGCGTTTGCGGCAGCTTACAGCTTGCGTGGCATCAGGGACAGGCTCGCCGGCGCGCTCGCGGTGCGGGACGAGTTGTCGGATGTCGATGCCGCGATCGCGCTGTATCTGTGCAACCAGAACGAGGCGGTCTCGCGTGGGCCTGGCATTACCGCCGGCGAGGCGGTCAGCCTGGCTACGGCTTATATGCGGCGGTGGATGCACACCAGGGACGAAGCCGACCGGCGGCGGGCTTATGAGGCCTATTCGGAGGCATTTGCCCTCGGAGAGGCCGAGCACCTGCCCGCGGCGTTCGACATCGCCGCGCAGTGGGGTGGCCTCACCTGGAAGCAAGGATGGTGGGCCGATGCGGGAGCCGCTTACCAGCGGGCCACCCGGGTGCTGCATCTCGCCGTCCGGCAGCAGGGCAGCCGGACCGACCGAGAGTGGATAATCCGGAAAGCACCCGGAGTGGCCGCCCGGGCCGCGCTCGGGCTGGCCCGTTCCGGTTCCCTCGATGACGCTCTGGTCACCCTGGAGACTGGCCGGGCGGTACTGCTCGCCGAGATGTTCGACCGCCGGGCGGTCGATTACCAGCGTGTGGCGTCCCTGGCCGGGAAGACGCTCGCGGACGACTACCAGCGGCTGACCGACGAGCTGACCAAACTCGAGGCAGAACTGCTGCTCACCGGGTCGGTGGGGGACTCGGCAGCCGCAGCTGCGGCTGAACAGACGCGCAAGCAACGGTCAGCGCTCCGATCGCGCCTACCGGCCGCTGCGCGGAGCACCCTGTATGAGCTGGACGGACCGCCCACAGTGGCGGAACTTCGCTTGGCGGCGGCCTCGGCTACCGTGGTCTACCTGGACGCGACAGGTGATGGCGGGCTAGCGCTGATCCTGCGACCGGGCGGGGCGCCGGTGGAGCCGGTGGAAATGGAAAGCCTTACGGTGGCGGCGGTCATGGAGCTGGTGGTCGCGCTGGAGTTCGCGATTTCCGAGCGGGACTCCGAGGTGTGCGCGGAGGTCTGCGAACAGCTGTGGCTACTCGCCATGGAGCGGATGCTGCCGAAGCTTCGCGACGCCACGGAGGTGGTGCTCATTCCGGGCGGTGCCCTGGCGGGACTGCCATGGCACGCCGCGAAGCTTCCGGGGCGTTCCAAAGGCCATGTGCTGGACCAGATCGCCGTCAGTTACATGCCGAACGTCAGGTCACTGCCGCCGGCCAGAGCCGCCTGGCAAAGCATGCCGTCGTCGCTGCGCGCGTTGGCGATCGAGGCGCCCGAGCCGACCAGCGCGCCACCGATACAGACGGAGGACGAGATCGCCGCCGTGCAGTCGTACAGCGGAGCCGAGTTCAGGGTCATCTGGCTGCCCGGCACGGAGGCGACGGGACCGCGGCTTCGGGACGCGTTGTCTCAGTTCGAGGTGCTCCATTTTGCCGGACACGCGGGCGCGGATCCTGACCCGCTCGCGGGCGGACTACTGCTGGTCGACGACGAGCGCCTCACCATCAGGGAACTGCTGGCGAGCGGAATCGGCACGGCCCGCTTCGCGGTGCTCTCGGCGTGTGAGACGGCGCGCGTCGAGGACCTGGTGTCGGACGAGATGGTCAGCTTCCCGACTGCGCTGATGCAATGCGGCCTCGGCGGAGTGGTCGGCTCTCTGTGGGCTGCGGCCGACCGGCCCACCACCATGCTCATGAAGGCCTTTTATGAGGAGTGGCGGGGTAAATCGGCCACGCCCCGGCAGGCCCTGAGAGCGGCCCAGCAGTGGACTAGGGACAACCGGTACGCGTCCCCGCTCGCCTGGGCGAACTTCATCTACGTCGGACCCTGAAGTCCTCTTCGATCCGGATGGTTACGAAGAAACTCACTATTAATGGCGAGTCCGGGGAAGCCAGTGATTAATCAAGTGACTACGGTACCGGTCGGCGCCGGACCCGCCTAGAAGGCCTTATGTCGCTGACCTGCTATGACGCGATCCAGCGCGACCCTCCCAGATGGGAAAAGCGACCATGATAAGGAGAAGTCCACGGTTCGATTCCATAATGGGTTGCAGCCTGAACATGTTCGCCGGGACACTCAAGGCCGGTGAGGGCTAACAGCTCAGCAGGCTAGGACGGGCGAGATCTCGAGCGCAACCACCAAATGTATCCGCTTGCGGAACGCCGCCTGCGGCGCAGGGCAAGATCACCGGCAGGCCTGCGTTTCGCGGAAGCAGTGTGGAAGCGGAAAGGAAACCGCCGATCTCTGTTAACGGAAGCAGCACCACGCGTCTGCTGAAGTCGCGCACAAATCGGCTATGCGAGGAGCCTCATGCCGCCACCTGAGATGATCATGAAACCGTTGCTGGCCTTTCTGACCGCCCGCACCTGGGACGACTCGCGCCGCGTCCTGAACGCGCACCAGGATATGCTCCCCCTCTGGGTCGAAGTGATCGATGTGATGCTAACCGACCCGACGGCGGTCTACCGGGGGATGGAGCGGTCAAAGGCACAGAAAGCGCTGCAGGCGCATAGGCGCGTTCTTTTGCGATGCCAGCAGATCGGCGTCTCCCAGGCCTTCGCCGAAATAGGCCCATGATCGCCATCCGGATCGGCCGTGACGGAGGCTAGCGGCCCCGGTGCCGGGTTGCGGCCCGGCCGCGACGATCTCCTCGCGGCGCTGGCCGCCCGGATCGACGCAGCCTTGCTCCAGGGTCCGGAGGCGGTGCTGGCACCGGATGCGCGTGACGAAGCACAGCGGCTAGCGAAGCTGATCGACCCCCGCTACACGTGTGACGTGGAAGCCGTCATGCTGCTGGCGACCTTTCACCTGCACCGCTGGAGGGCGTTGCCCGAGGGTGAAGACGCCTGGGACACGGAACAGATGCGGAGCTGGCTGACAGTTGCCGGTGGGATAGATCCAATGCTCGTGCCGCCGCCCTTCCGCGAACTCGTCCCGCAGCGCGCCCCGGCGCGGGAGGACGTCGATGTCGCGGCGCTGAACGCCCAGGCGGCCATGTTGACCTCCCGTTTCGACGAGACGGGGGAAGCTGGGTTGCTCGACCACGGCATCGTCCTGTGGCGGCGCTGTCTTGGCCAGCTGCACTGCGATCAGCGTGCGCCCCGGGCCACGATCCTCAGTAACCTCAGCGGCGCGCTCGTCACGAGGTCCGAGACCTTCGACAGCTTGCCGGACGCGGACGAGGCGGTGGCCGCGGCCAGGGAGGCCGTGCGCATCTCCCCGCACGGGCATGAGCTGAACGGCACCGCGCTCGGGCACCTCGCGGCGGCGATGAAGAGCCGGTTCGAGCAGGGCGGGGACCCGGCCGATCTGGACGAGGCGATCGCGGTCGGCCGCAGGGCGGTCGCTGATGAGTACCGCGGGCACCGATCCCGGTTCCGGTTCCTGATGAACCTCGCCACCGCCTTGCGGCTCAGCTTCGAGTTCATCGGACGGCTTTCCCGTCTGGACGAGGCCGTGGCCCTGGCCCGCGAAGCGCTGACGGGGGCGTCGGGCGAAGACGCCCTCGTGATCATGGCGAATCTGTGCGGCCTTCGCCGCCTTCGTTTCGAGGAGATAGGGGAGCAGCCCGACATCGACCAGGCCGTGGACCTCGGCCGGATGGCCGTCCGCGCGACAGCGCCAGGGCACCCCCAGCTGGCGGCCAGGCTGTATGGCCTCAGCGGAGCGCTCCAGGTCCGGGCCATGCTCGTCGCGCGGCGCGACGACATCACCGAAGCCGTCCAGTTCGCGCGGCTGGCAGTCGCCGCAGCACCCGGCGACCACCCTCATCGGGGCATGTGCGAGAGCAACCTCGCCACGGCCCTGGGCACCGAGATCGCCATGAGTACCCTGGCGGGGGAAAAGGCGGATGCCGCCACGCGGACCCGCGACCTGGACGAGATGATCCGTGCCGCCCGCGCGGCTCTGCGGGCCACGTCGGCCGGTCACCCGGATCGTGCCGGACACCTCAACAACCTCGGGATTCTGCTGCGGCAGCGAGGCAGGCCCGAGGACCTCGACGAGTCCGTCGCCGTCGCGCGGGAGGCTGCCGCGGGCACGCTGCCCGGCCATCAGAACTGGTGCCCGCACATGACCAACCTGGGCAACGCCCTGGAGGCACGGTACCTGCGCACCAGCCAGGCCGAGGACCTCCGCCAGGCGTTCAGTGCCTGGGAGAGAGCGGCCGCATCGCCGACCGGCGCCTCGCAGGTACGCCTGGCCGCCGCCATCGCCTGGGGACACCGGGCCGCCGCGGAGGACGACGCCGCTAGCGCCGCGAAGGGCTTCGCCGTCGGCGTGTCGCTGCTTCCCATCCTGGCGTGGCGCGGGCTGGGCCGTGGGGTCCGGGAGGAGAACCTGGCTCTCCGGCGGGGGCTGGCCGGCCACGCGGCCGCGTGGGCGATCCGTAACGGCTCAGCCGAGCACGCCGTGGAGCTCCTGGAGCAAGGACGGTCGGTGCTGTGGGCGCAGCAACTGCACATGCAGACTGATGTCGACAAGCTCGCCGGGCTCGACCCCCGCCTGAAGGAGGAGCTCGAGGAAACCCGCCGGGCCCTGGATTCCGAAGCGCGCCGCGGGCCCGGCGAGCGGGGGATGCCGCACGACCCGGAGCAGCAGGCGGCCTGGCACCGGCGGAACGCCGAGCGGTGGGACGACTTGGTGGCGCAGGTACGGCGGATCGACGGGCTCGGTAACTTCCTGGCCGCCGTGCCGTTCGGCCAGCTCCAGGACGGTGCCGCCGACGGGCCCGTGGTGGTCGTCAACACCAGCTCGTATGGCTGCGACGCCCTGGTGGTCGAGAGTACCGGTGTCCGGGTCATCCCGCTTCCGGCGCTGGACTACGACGAGGTCACCAGCCGGGCCCGTGGCATGCTCGCGGCCTTGCGCGACGACCAGGGCCGCCCCGACGACACTCTGGCCGGCATCCTCGCGTGGCTCTGGGAAACAGTGGCGCGCCCGGTTCTTGACGCACTCGGCCTCTGCGAGCCGCTCGGCCCGGCCGGCGAGGGCACGGCCCGCAGGCGCCGGTTGTGGTGGTGCCCGACCGGTCCTCTCGCACTGCTGCCATTGCACGCGGCAGGCTCCTACGAGGACGAGGGTGCGGCTGTCCCGGAGCGGGTCATTGCCTCCTATACCTCGACGCTCGGCGCGCTGATCCGCGCGCGGGCGTCGCGGACCGAGACGGCACCGTCAGCGCTCCTGGTGGGCGTACCCTACGCGCCGGGGCAAGATCGGCTGCCGAACGTCCCGGACGAGCTGGACAGGGTGCGGGAGCGGCTGCGCTCGGCCACGACCCTCGACGGTGAGTCCGCCACCCGGGACGCCGTGGTCGCGGCCATGCCGGAGCATGAGTGGGTGCACCTGGCCTGCCACGGGCGTCAGGATGCCGCCGATCCCTCCGCCAGCTCTGTCCTGCTGTCCGACGGCCCTCTTTCGATCCTGGACATCACCGGTCGGCTGCTGCCATCGTGCGACCTCGCCTTCCTCTCCGCGTGCGAGACGTTCACCGGCACCCAGCGTCTATCGGACGAGGCCATCCATCTCGCCTCGGCGTTCCAGGTCGCAGGCTACCGGCACGTGATCGCCACGCTCTGGTCCATAAGAGATAACGTCGCTCCCCAGGTCGCCGATCGCGTCTACCAGACGCTCACCCGGGGCGGATACCCCGACTCCTCGCTCGCCGCCGAGGCCATCCACGTCGCCGTAGCGGAACTGCGCGCCCGCATCCCGCGCCATCCGCAGGTGTGGGCGCCGTATGTGCATATCGGCCCCTAATCGCGGACTGAGGTTGCTAGCGGCACCCCGTGCCGGACGCGCCAGGCAGCGGGCCCTCAGGCGTCTGCATAACTCGGCGCCTCCCTGATCCGGCGGTCCGACAGTTCCTCGCGGACGAACCTCGCCACATTGAGCGTGCTGACCTTCTGCAGCGACGAAGGCCCGATCACCACGCGCAGCTCGGGGCAGATGAACTGCACACGCGACCTGGCCACGAAGGACTCGATGATGATGGCGAGCAGGCCCTCATCGGACACGCCGTAGCTGCGGGCCAGGCCCCAGTCTGCCAGCGGAATCGCCACGGGCTTCAGCCGTCCGTGCAGGCAGATGGTGTCCCATAGTCCCGCCAGGCCGCGGAGCAGATCCGGCAGGCTAGCGTGGACGACCAGATCGTTGCCCATCCGGCTAGATGCGACCGCGAAGATGCGGCGTTCGGCATGATGGACGGCCGCCACGGTCCCGACCGGGTACCGGGTCAGCTTGCCCAGCCGCTTGGCGGACCGGTTCTCGACATGCTCCGGCGCGACATGCCGCAGCGCGGATCGCAGGTCTCGGTCGAGCTGGCCGCGATCGTCGCCGTACAGCCTCCGGACCAGCTGGCGCTGAACGCACTCGGTGCCGTTGATCAGATCGTGGTCCACGGTCGTGTCAAAGGTGTCGGTGAAACCGACAACGAGGTTGGCGCTTTCCTGGGCAAACAGGTCGCCGGTCGTGATGGCGACCGCCGTGCCGGAATCCGTAAAGTCATGCCGGAACACCTGGTTGCCGATCCGGGCGCGAAGCCGCGCGCGCAGCGCCTCGACGGAGCTTGCGTGCTCCTTGTCATCCGGGAGATCGGCCGATAGTGCCTCGCCGAGCTGCAGCGCCTTGTCCAGGAGCCCTACCTCCGCGTAAGCGTGCATCAGTTCCCGCCTGGCGATGTGATAAAGACCGTTCAGCCTCTGGATCGTCCTGGCGGCGAAGGGACGGTCCGCGACGTCGGGCAGCGGCCGGTCACGCCAGAGTTCCAGTGCCTGGGTCAGCAGTTCCACCGCGATCGTCGGGGTGGCCCGGCGAGCCTGGCCGACTAGATCCTCGAACTGGAAGAAGTCGACCTGGTCACGCCTCAGGACCAGTCGGTAGGCCGAAGCCCGGCCGCGTTCAGTCCGTAGCACCCGCGAGTACTCGCCCGGGTACTGCGGATCGAGGGTACGGCGCAGTTCTAGAATCCGCTTCTGGACACTGACCCGGTCCTCCCGGTGGACCGGACCGGCGATGGCCCAGACGTCGTGGAAGATCTCGTTCACGAAGACGGCACTGCCCTGAGCGAACACCAGGCGGATAAGAACCGCCTTGGCGATCGGCGTCAGGCCAGCCTCCTTTCCGTCTACCTCCACCAGCGTCCGGCCGAGCAAGTTCACCCGCAATCGAGGCATTCCCGTCTCCCGCTCTGCCTGTCTCTGCCATTGGAAACAGGGAGGATGCGAAACGGAAGCGGCTGATACCTGTCCATCTAAGAACGCCAGATTCCTGGACATACCCCCCCTAATCCATCAACATCGTTGATATGGACCAAGGTATAAGATGTTAATATACGGTTTCGCCAGTTTCTAGTCGCTTGTGAGGTTCGGGCATTGTTACGGCCCTCCACCGCGGGAAGGTCCATGCTCGAGTCGCCCTGCAGAGTTCTTGATCAGGAGACGACAGGAGCACGCGCCCTAAGCTCTAGCCCGATAGTGGCGGCTCGGGAACGGATCGCGAAAGACCAGAAAGGTGACACGATTTCGGACAGGATGTCCCCTGCGCCAGAAAAATGACAATTAGATGACAGCTTGGCCCGCGTGACGGCTAAGGTCGGGTCGGCGCCCGGGCCGGCCCGGTGGAAGGTGACCACGATGGCCTGGTTCCTGGATCTGGTCACCGAACGGGCCGGGTCTCTCGCCTCCATCCCGTTCGACGCCGTCGCCGGGCTCGACGCCGACCGAGCCCTTCTGCCCGGCCCGCACCCCGCGAGCTATTGATCCTGGAAGGACAGGCCCAGCCTGACGTTGTGGATCTTCTGCACGTACGCCGGGGCCGCCACGATGAAGAAGGCCTCGGTGATTTCCTTGCCCTGGCCCTCGTTGAAGATCTGCCAGGCCGGCTGCGAGCGAGCGCGGTTATGGATCGGCAGGGAGATGAACCCGGTGATGACCGCGAGGAACGACCGCATCCGGGTGGAGCCGACGAAGACCCGCTTGCCCGCGTTGATCGCCCACATCCGGTAGGCCCGCACCCTATCCTCCGCCTCGGGCACTCCGTGGGAGCACCAGGCGGCGACACCGATCATCTCGCTGTACCGGGTGAGATCCGTGTCGGACCTGATCGGCAGCATGGTCGCCGCCCAGGAGACGAGGACATCGGTCGCCTCCGAGCGGATGGCCGCGGCTACCGCGGGCTCGGCCCTGGTGACCGCGCGCACCGCGGCCACCATCGCCTCGTCGGCACGTTTCAGGGTAACCATCGCCCTGGTCCGGAGCAGGTACAGCAGAGCGGTAGCCCGCCCGCCGGTGGCGCGCTCGGCTTGGTCGATCGCGGCCACGGCGTCTTGGACCATAGAACTGGCCAGCAGCAGGCTCGCGGTGCTCTCCCAGTTCCTGACCTCGCCCGGCTGCATGCGGACCGCGAACTGGGCGGCCTCGAGCCCTTCGGCGACCAGTCGCGGGTGCGCGATCCCGGCGTCGTTGACCAGACTGGTGACGACCCAGGCCAGAGCGGATGCGGCATCGGCGTTACGCCAGCGGCTGACCGCCTCGCGGGCGACCCGGAGCGCCTCGTCGTACTCGTCGGCGAAGACATACTCGGAAAGGATGCGCCACAGTTCCTCGAGTGTCTCGAAGACCGAGGCCGGGATCTCGGTCTCGGCGCCGCCGCCCTGGTCGTCGGCCATACCGCGCTTGACGGCCTGCGAGACGCGCTGGATCAGCTTGAGAACCTCGGCCGCCTTTTGCCGACCGACCGAGTTCCCGCTGTTACTCATGTGATTCCAGCGTCGGCGTTTCTTGCTGATGTTGTCGTCGAGCGCGTCGGCCGTTGACGGCGGGATGCCGAAGAACTCGAGCATCTGCTCGTAGCTGGCCCCGCGGGGGAGCGTCGAGGTGGTCTCCCACTTCTCTCGGGTCGCAACCATGGCTAGCTCACCTTGGTCTTCCTGAAGATTTCGGCCGCGTTCGCCGCCTGGCCGGAGCTGAGGTTGCCTGGCCGCTCGACCTCGAGCTTGCACAGGAACGCGCCCGTCTCGCCGTCGTAGGCGTTCAGCTCGATCATCCCGGCCCTGGTGTAGTCGATCTTGACCACGATGGGATACCCCTTGGGTACCGCCCGCCCGAACCGGCCGGTGCCCTTGGCGATCTGCTTGACGAACTCGAGGTCTTCCTCGTCGCCCTCGTTCAGCTTGATCTCGACGTGGGTCTGGCCCTCCTCGACCGTGTTGAACGTGTCCTCGCCGTGCGCCGGGACCGGTGACTGCGCCTCGATGATGATGACGTTCTGCATCACCCTGTCGTCATTGAGCGCGGAGACGCCGAGCCCGTGCGAGCAGACGTCGACCGGCTTGGGCATCCTGGCGAGCACGCTCCGCGGGTCTAGGTCCTGGCCTTCCTTGGCCCCCAGCATGGCCGCGCCGCGGGCGACGTCCTCGTCGAGGTTACGGGAGAACACCGGCTGCTTGCCGAGGACGTGCTCGAGCATCTGCTGGAAAGCGGGGATCCGGCTCGACCCGCCGACCATCAGCACGGTGCCGATGTCGGACGGCTGAAGGCCGGCCGTCTCCAGCGTGTACACGGTGGTGTCCTCGGTGGCGGTGAGCTTGTCCTTGATGAGCTTCTCGAACTCCGCGCGGTTCAGCTCGAACGGCAGCGGCCGCCCGCTGCCGGTGAGCGACGCAGCGGCCGTGTCCAGCGTGGACAGCTCCTTCTTCAGCGCCTCGGCCTTGTCGTAGGCATCCTGCCGTGCCCACGGCTCGGTCTCGATGTCGAGGCCGCTCTGCCTGGCGGTGGCGCTCATCTTGTCCAGGATGAGGTTGTCGAAGTCCATCCCGCCGAGCCTGCGGTCGCCCCCGGTGGCCAGCACCTTCATGCTGCCGTCCGGAGCGACCTCCATCACCGTGACGTCGAACGTGCCGCCGCCCAGGTCGAAGACGAGGATCCGCCCGGTGCTGGCGTTGTCGAGGCCGTGCGCGATGGCGGCGGCCGTCGGCTCGTTCACGATGTGCAGCACTTCGAGTCCGGCGATTTCCCCGGCGGACTTGGTCGCCGCGCGCTCGTTGTCGCCGAAGTACGCGGGTACGGTGATCACCACCTTGCGGACCGGCTCACCGAAGCGGTCCTGGGCCATCAGCGCCAGCTTCTTCAGCACCGAGGCCGACAGCTCCTCCGGCGACCAGGTCTTCCCGTCCACCACGAACGGCTGCTCATTCTCGAGGAACGTCTTCTCGCCCATGCCACGCTTGAACAGCATCGCGACCCGCTCGGGTTCGATGATCGCCCGCTGCCTCGCGCTCGTCCCGACGAGCTGGGTTCCGTCCTTGCCGAAGTAGACCACCGATGGCACGATCCGGTTGCCGTCCTGACCGGCGATCACCTCGGTGGTTCCCGTCGAATCGGTGTAGGCGATCACGGAGTTCGTGGTGCCCAGGTCGATCCCGAAGATCCGTTCCATCTGCGTCACTAGCTCCTTAGTCCTGCCGCCCGGCCAGGCCGGGTGCGGGCGAGATCTCCACCTTGGCTCGGACGACCACGTCGCCGAACGAGGTCAGGCCGCGGGTATGCACCTTGGTGACCGATGCCTTCCCGTCTGTCGCGCAGCCGTCGATCGCGTCGTGGCGGCCGGGGCTGTAATCCTCGCCGACCTGCCCGGTCTCCTCGTAGCCGGCTTCGGTGAGTACGCGCGCGAGGTCGTCCGCGAGGGCCTGCTTGATCTCCTGGTCGAAATCGAGATGCCTGATCCGGTCCAGCACGCGGTGCAGGCCGATGATGACCGGCCGCTCCTGCCGCGCCTCGATGCGCCGCTCGGCCGCCCGGAGCCGGTCGTTGATTTCGTCGAAGGCGTTGTTCCGGCGCAGCGCCTCCACCACGTAGGGCAGCATCTCGTCAAACTCGGCATGCACCGCCGAGCGGATGGCCTCGGCTGCGCCTGCCGGCAGCCGAGCCTCCCCGGACGAGCCGGGATCGCTGGCGCGGACGCCCTCCTCAGGCGGCTCCTGACCATTCACGTAGTCGTTCACGCGGCCGCCCCGCCGGGTTCGGTCGTCGGCGCGGCCGCAAGGCCGGCTAGCACGGCTACCCGGGCCGGGAGGGCCGGCTCGTGGAAGGCTTGCTCGAGGCGCCGGCCTACGAGCAGGGCCGCCGGTCCGCGGAGCGTGAAGGTCACCTGGGTGCCATCCCCGGATCGCTCAAGCGCGGCCCGGATCTGCGAACGGAGCAAGTACTTCAGCAGCGTCTCGGTGAGAGCGGCATAGAGCAGCAGCGGCGTGGCCAGCGCGGCGATGCAGAACATGATGTAGGCACCGATACATCCGAGTCCCGCGCCGATGCTCAAGATCGCCCGGTAGAAGCCGCCGAGGATCTGGGTGAAGTGGCTGCCCTTGGCGACCCACTCCCTGGCGATGACCTCGGTCTCCGTGGTCTGCTCGATCCGGAAACGTCCGCTCGGATACCCGAAGTCGGTCTCGTGGCTGCTGGCGATGAAATCGCTCACCAGCCGTGACGCCGCCGTGGGCGCCACCTTGTGCAGCTGGACAGACGGCAGCGTTCTTGGAATGAGCCGCAAGACGATCCCGGCTACCACCATGAGAACGATGATGATGAACCAGATAGTTATGAGCACGATCGTTGTCCCGTCATGTTCTCGCCGAAAGGCCGGTTTCCGGTAGCTGCCGTGCCTCAGGGTCGCTGGAGGCGACCACCTTGCGGGAAAGGGAATCAGACCCGGCGCTTCTGATGGAACCGCACGGGCGCTTCCGGTCCGCTTCCGAATACCGGGTTTGCGCTCGCGAATCCGGAAGCGGACCGGAAGCTGCAAGGGACTTCTTCCGGAAGAGCGGACCATGATCACATTGCCTATGACAGGTGCGACGCTCAGCTGACACCCGGCAGATGCAGCGCGGATCAACGAGGTTTCTCATGCACCAGCCAGGGTCAGGAGACACGCTTGATCTGACGATCGTGGATCTGCGCCGCCGACTGGCCGGGGCCGAGGTCGACGCGGACGAAGCCGCCGGGCTCATTCTCGACCTGGCGGACACGTTGCTCGAGCGGATCCGCCGGCAGGCGGGCTATTCCGATCGAAGTGGCATCCGACGCGATCTCGACGAGGCGGCCGACCGGCTGGAGGCGCTGCTGGGCCAGCTTGACTCCGGATCCCGGTATTACCCGCCGACCGTCTGGCTGGCCGGCTTCGCTCACGATGAGCGATGGACGGAATGCGGCGACCCAGCCGACCGGGAGGCGGCGATCCGGCGGCTGACCCAGGCGCTCGGCACCGGGCCGCGATTCGCGGTGCCGGAACCGGAGATCCGCGCAACCCTGGCTGAGCTGCACATGCAGCGCGCCGCCGAACGCGACGGGGGAGAGCCGCGCGGCGCCGAGCTCGACCTCGCCATCGGGCACGCGCGGGCTGGCCTGAGGGCTCAGCCGCCGCCGGACGGCCTGTACCTGACCCTGGGCCTGGCGCTGTGGCAACGATCGCTCAACGACCAGCGGCTCGCATACGCCGACCCGGAAGGCCACGTCCGGGCCGCACGTGCCCACCGGGACGAGAGCATCGGCGTCCTCGAACGGGCCCTCGCCGAGATCACCGGTCAGGATCTCAGCTGGGCGCTAGCCGCAGGGGCGCTCGGGTGCGCCCGCTACAACCGCTACAGCGACCCGTGGCCCGGCGTTAGCGCCCCCGATCTCGCCGATCTCGACGCCGCGATCGACCTGCTCCCTGGCGCGCTGTCCCTCATCCCGGACCCGCTGACCGCGAGCAGCCTGATCCTGGCCCTCGCTGACCGCCCGGGCACATCGGATCGGCCCGGTGACCTCCATCTGATCATCACCTGGGGGCATTACCTCCTCGAGGACGCGCAGGATCCGGGGGCCGACTTCAACTGGGTCCGCGAGCTGGTCGGTGCCGCTCTGGTGGACCGGGCCGCCGGGGGAGCCCCGACTCGGGACACCGATCTGGCCGCGGGCATCGATCAGTACGAGACGGTGCTGGCGCTCATGCCGCCGGGCGACGCCGACCGGGTGTCACTGCTCAAGAAGCTGGCCAAGGCCCGATGGCTCGCCGTCGGCGGAGACGATTCCAGGTATGCCGCGATAGACGCGATGACGGCGGCTGCGGACGAGGCGTGGGCGGCGCTCGAGCCCGATGATCCGGACCGGGCCCTGATCGGCATGTGCGTCGCCTTCGGTATCGACTCGCGTCTTCGCCGGCCCGGCGAACCGATCTCGCTCGCGCCCATCGAGCACGCCATCGAGGTGCTGAGCGTGATCGAGCCGCTGTTCGGAAACGAGCCTCGATCCCACCTGCAGGTCATCGTCCTGCTCGGCCACTTCCTGGTCAGCCGCGGCCAGCTGGCCGGCGACGTCTCCGATGTCAGGCGGGCCGAGCCATGGATCCTGCGGGCGGCATCCCAGATCAGCCTCGGTGATCCTGACTGGCGCGAGTTCGGCCAGGTGCTCGGCATGGCAATGACGGTCCTGGTCAACCTGGGCATGAATACCGAGCACCTCGATCAGGCGATCAGCGTGCTCGAGGTCATCACCGGTCAGCCGTCTCCCGATGCCATGACCGACGCGACGCTTCATGGGGCGCTCGGCATGACGTTCGTCCAGCGGGCCAGCTTCACCGGCGAGCGCGACGATCTCGACCAGGGGATCGCCCGGTTGCGGCGGTCCTACGAGATGGCACCGCCTGGTCATCCGTACCGCGCATCCGTGGGCGCCAACCTCGGCGGCGCGCTCGTGACCCGCTTCATAGCCTCCGGTCAGACCGAAGATCTGGACGCGGCTCGGTTCTACCTGGACACGGCGGCCGCGCTGACCGGTCGGGCTGGTACTGAGGTGCGGGCGCTGATGGCAGACGTCAGCGTGGTCGTCGTCGCCAACCGGGGAATACTGCATGCCCTCGTAGGGCTGCACGGCGACACGGCGGCGCTGGACGACGCCGTGACCGAGCTGGAGGCCGCGCTCGCCATGGTGCCCGCCGAGCACCCGCACCACAGCCGGATCCAAAGCGATCTCGGCTTCGCGCTGGCACTTCGCGGGATTTCCGGCCGGGCCACGGCCACGGACGCGCGCGAGGCTACCCGTCATGCCATGGCCGCGCTCGCAGATCTCAGCGCGGGGAACCTCATGCGCCCCGTCGCACTGCTGCGGTCGAGCGGCGCGCTGATCGCCGCGGCCGTCGCGGCGGAGGACATGGAGCTGCTCCGGAACGCCATCGCCTTCACCGCCCGTGCTCTGGATGAGGCCGATCCCCGGTTCGGCGGCCGCTTCAGGTTCGTCGTCTTGCTGGGCGCCGCCGCGGTGGCGCTGCATAAGCGGACCGGCGATCCGGCCGACCTCGAGACCGCGATCGGCTGGCTGGAGAAGGGCCGCCTCGAGCTAGGCCGGACGCCGTCGCACCCGCAGTTCGCGTACTTGCTTATCAACCTGGCCCGCGCCTACCGCGCCCGCCCGGACGCCGGGCTCGCGATCGAGACAGGCATCACCGCCCTCCGGGCCCGTGCCCGTGACCTGCTGCTGCAAAGTGGCACGGAGCGCAGCCTGCGATCCGCGCGCCTCGCCGCCGGCGAGGCGACCGAGGTGGCTTCCTGGTGCCTGGCTGAGGGCAGGGCCGAGTCGGCCGTGGAGGCCCTCGAACTCGGTCGCGGCCTGATCCTCCACTCGGCCACCGCGGTCGCCACGCTTCCGGAGTTGCTGACCGGTATCGACCGTTCCGACCTCGCTGCCGCCTGGCGGGAATCGGCAGCGGCCGACCAAGAAACGCCCTGGGACACGGTCAGCCCCGGCGAGGAACACCTGGCCGCCCTCCGGGCGGGGGCGTCATCGCTGGATGTGCCCGACGACGTGCGCGCCAGGGTCTTCGCCGCGCTGGCCGGCTCCCCGGCCGAGCAGCGGCTGCTCAGTCCGCCCACGGTCACCGAGATAGCCGGCGCCCTGACGGAGACCGGCGCGGACGTCCTGGCCTACCTGGTTCCCCCTCTGGCGGACAGCCGTGGGTACGCGATCCTCGTCCGGGCCGCCGGTTCCGGTTCCGGCTCCGCCGAGCGTAGGGCGGCGATCGTGCCCCTGCGCATTCTCAGCCAGGACGTGCTCGAGGCCTACAGCCAGGCACACGCGGTGATGTCCTGGGACCAGGCCGCCCTGGATGACCCGGAGGCGAACCGGAGTCAGGCGATCCGCGACTGGCGCCAGGCGCTGGGCGACCTATGCGAATGGGCTTGGTCGGGTGCGATCCTGCCGGTCCTGAGCAAGCTGCGGGAATGGGAAGTCGGTCAGCCGCCGCGGCTCGTACTGATCACCGGAGGCGCGCTCAGCTTGGTGCCGTGGCATGCGGCCAGGTCGGGTTCTGCCGAAGCAGGCACCGTCCGGTACGCGCTGCAGGACGCGGTCTTCTCCTACACAGCTTCGGCTCGGCAACTGGTCGACGCAGCCCGTCGGCCGCCGCTCGCACTCGCCGAGAATCCCGTCATACTCGGCGATCCCACCGGTACGCTCTCCCACGCGATCCTCGAAGCCGAGGCCATTCACGATCGGTGTTACGCGTCCGGACGCTATCTCGGAGTTACCTCGCCCGGCTGGCCGGGCACCGCAGCAGGTAAGGGCACCCCCGGCCAGATCCTCCGTGAGCTGCCCCAAGCCGACCGCCCTGGGGCGTCGGTGCTGCACCTGGGCTGTCACGGCTGGGTCGCGAGCTCCGGTCCAGGTCAGTCGCACCTTGTGCTGGCGGAGGGCGAGAAGCTTCCTGTGGATGCCATCCTCCGTCAGGCAAAAGACCGTCCGGCTGGCGCCCCAGGCGGCCTGGTGAGCCTGGCCGTCTGTCGCAGCGATCTGGCTGCGGCCGAGTACGACGAAGCGCTCACTTTGTCGACGGCCTTCTTGGCGGCCGGCGCTGTAACCGTAGTCGGATCACGATGGGAAATCCCCGACAGCGCCACCACCTCGCTCCTGATGTTCATGTTCCACCTGCGCATAGCTCGGTACGGCGATTCTCCCCGGGACGCACTGCGGCTGGCGCAACTGTGGTTGCTGAATCCAGATCGTGAACCTCCCAGGGAAATGCCAGACGAGCTGGCTCAGCGTGCCCGCCGACTGCGGCTGCGGGGCATTTCAGCGTGGGCGGGTTTCGTCCATCAAGGCCGGTGAATCCCACGTGAGATCGCTATCAACCGGAGAACTCCTTCTGGCCGGGCTAGGGCTGGTCAGTCGCCCGGGCACCGCCGAGCGAGTGAACCAGCTGGTTTAGCCGGTCCCGGACCGCTGGCGGCGGCGGAACGACGGGAACGGCCCCGATCCTGGTGATCCGCACGGGGCCGGCCAGTTCCAGGTCGGTAGTGGCCGCCGCCAGGTCCACGGAGCTACCGGCTGTGAGGGCGGCATCCATGGTCACGAGGATCTGCTCGATTGCCGCCCAGCGCGCATCGGCCAGCTGCCACGACAGGGCATCGGAGATGACGTCCAGCGCATCAGCTCGCACGCCGCCCGCGTCAGCGGTATTCCCGCCTGGGCCTGGCTCATCCAGAGAACTCATGCTGCTGAGCGTAACGAACATCCGCCGTAGCGGAACAACGTCGCGCAGACTGCCCACGGGCCGCCAGCGTTTACCGTGGGAGCGAGCCGGCCGCGGTGGCCCCTCGGCGATGCACCGCCCAGGCGCCTGTACCGTAACGGCCCTAGCCTGGCAGGCCAGGGCAGACGCCAGCAGGGCGAGCTTCCTCCATTCCGAGAGGTTCCCCGAGACGATTCGGTCCGGGATCGTGAACACGCCGACCGGACGTGGCCAGCCTTCCGGCGCAGGCCTGCCGCTCCGAGACAGGCCTGCGTTCCGATCGGGCCAGGGCACTCCTAATGAAGGGCTGACTGAAGACCTACCCTTAGCTTAGTCTGATCATTTCAGGACAGGACAGCGGCTGAAAGGCCATGGATAAGAAATTCACAGGGGCGGGATGTCACTTTTTTAGGAGGTGACAAATAGATGACAACCTCGGGCGGGGAACTCACAGGCCGTGTCGCGGACGAGATCCGCCGGCTCAGGAAAGGCCACGGCCTGCAAGTCGGTGACCTCGACGCCCGTCTCGGGCCGCTCATGAGGGAACTGGCCGGCGACGCAAGCGTGGCGGCTCGCCGCAAGGTACTGATCGCCGAGATAGAGCGCTTGTCCGCAGAGCTTCCCGGCGATTTCCGCACGGCCATCCGGGCCAGCCTGGCGTTGTCGGCGGAAACGGTCGACGAGCCGCACTTCACCAAGCGAGTGAGCTGGCTGGCCAGCCACATCCACCATGAAAACCGGACGGCCCTGCGCCGTATCGAACGTGCCGAGCAGCGCCTGGCCGAGCTCGTCGCGGCCGAGATCCAGCGTCGCCGCGGCCGGTTCCCGGCCGCCCCGGAAGGCTGGTACATCAAGGAACTCAAGACCATCTTCCGCTTGGACGCCGGGATCATCGAGTCGGAAGAGGATCGCCACATCGTCGCCACCCGGGAGAACCTGACCGAGGTGATGGCCTGGATGGATTTGCCCGGCGACGCCGATCAGCCCGGCGCGGACCTGCAGGCCGGGGTCCGGTACGGCGGCAGCTTGCTCAAACAGGAACAGCCATCCCCTGGCCATTTCAGGTTCGCGGTCCGGTTGCCGGGACCGCTTGTGGCCGGCGAGGAGCACAGGTACGGGCTGATGCTACGGATGCCGCGGCACATGCTGCGCCTCCCCCACTACCTGGTCGTCCCCGAATGCAAGTGTGAAAGATTCGGCCTCACGATCCGATTTGATCCCCGACGGCTTCCCCGGTGGATTCGGCGGGTAGAGGGCGAGACCGTCCGGACGTTTGAGAACCCGCGGCGCGCGGGCGACCTATTGGTTCCTGACGCGGCTGGAGAAATCTACCAGGAGTTCAGCGACTTGTCTCTGCACCTTGGCTACGGTATTCAGTGGGAACCTATCGACTGGGATTCGGGAAAGTAGCGGCCGGATATGCAGGTGGGTTCGTCCCGGGAGGAATCGCCCACCTGCATTCCCCGTCTGCATTTCTGCGCGCAGGCCTACCTGCGGTCAGCTGAATCTGGCCGTATGGCAGCCTCGTGTTCTGGCTATGACATAAATGTAAGCCATAGCGAAGCGGCCGTGACAAGAATCATGACGATACCGTGCGCCTCCATCGTTGCCGTCACCTCCCGTCCCTGCCCCCGGTCCCTAACTGCAGCGAATACAATGAGGACCACACCGGCAGTCGGCCTGACGGCCGTGACGCCATCCCAGCCCCGTATCGCCGGCCGTGAATTCGCTGGCGAACAGTGGCGAACAGGCTTTATCGAGCGGCCCGGCCGAGGTGCGGTTTCCGTCGGCCTACGGGTTTCGCTAGGTGATGGGGAGCGAAGACCCGCCGGGACGGGTGGCCGTCGGGAGGGAGGATGAGGTGCCCCGGAGTAAACGTCCCGAACCAGAGCTACCGCCGGGTCCGGCGCGCGATCTGGCCGATCTGTTCTCGCGTCTCCTTGATTCCAGCGGGCTGCGCATCGGGCAGATCGCGAGAAGGACCGGTTACGCACCCGGCCACGTCAGCGAGGTAATACGAGGCTGGAAGGCCCCTAGCCCTGACGCCGCGGCGAGAATCGCGCAGGCGCTCGGTGCCGATGACAATACTGTGCGGCGGGCGCGCCGGCGGGCGGAAGACCTCAAGGAATGGAAACGCGATAATTCACGGCGTCGCCGGCGACCGAGCACGCCTGGCGAAGGGAAGGGTTATCCAGGCCAGCGTGCGCTGGAGGTCGAGCTGGCCCGCGCGATTGTGCACTATGCCACGGTGGAAGGCAGGCCGGATATTGTCCACCACATGCTGGAGGTTCTGGGCGTGGCGGCTAGGACAGAGGAAGTGAAATTTCCAGTTATCCACCGGCTGGGCAGTCTTGATGTTACTCTCAAGATCGTTTCAGGTAACCTATTCGATCAGGACACGCATCTAGCTGTTGGTTTTAGTGATACCTTTGACACGGCGATTACGGATGACCGCATCATCCACAGCTCGAGCGTTCAGGGACAGCTTCTCCGTCGGGTTTACCACGACGATCAGAAGCTACTCGACGACGAACTCGCCATGGCCCTGGCGGAGGTTCCGCCCCTTTCTACCGAGTCACGCCAGGATAAGCACTACGGAAAGCTAGCTCGCTATCCGCTGGGCACGGTCGCTGTCCTGGGCGAACCGCGTCGTCTGGTATTTGCGATCGCGTACGGCAAGATGGGAAACGACCTGGTCGCGCGTGCTCCCGTGGCCGAGTTGTGGCATTGCTTCACGGAACTGTGGGATGCGGTGTACCGTCACGGCCAGCGCGGAGCTCTTTCTGTTCCGTTGATGGGCTCCGGCCTGGCCAGGATAGATACGCTCGACCGCGGAAACCTGCTACGGCTCATCCTGCTGTCGTTCGTGTCCTATTCCAGGCTCAGGCGCATCTGCCACGAGCTGCGGATCATCATCGCGCCCGGTGACGTCGACCGGGTCGACCTGGCGGGCCTGAGAGATTTCCTCGAGACGCTCTGACATCTGGGTCAGGCGCCGGACGCGTTGTCGGCCGAGGCCGCGAGCCGCACCCTGCCGAGCAGGCTGGCCGCTGCTTCCTGGTCGCCGGGCGGGACGCACGGAAGGACTTGCGCTCCCGAGTGCGTCCAGCGCACCCCCGGCGGCGGGCTGGGCGGGCAACCGTCAGGAGGTAGGAGGATCGGGACATAGGGGTGGCTGCTGGCATGGCGTGACTCCTCGCCTAGGGGCCTCAGCCCGGCGTCGGCGGCAAGCAGCCGGCGGACCCGCGTGCGGGCCTGCCTCGCTGGCCGCGGCGTCCATCCGGCCAGCGCATGCAGGGCGAGGATCGCTGTCATGGGATGCGGTCGCATCGACAGAGCACCAGGGTTCCCGTCCGGCGTGCCCGTCAGCAGTCGGCGGAGGGGATGGCAGGCGATGGCCACCGCCGCCTGGTAGAGTCCGGCGTCACCGCAGATGAGAACGCCTCCTTCGCCCGACTCGATCTGCTTACCCGGGCCGAGGCTCAAGACGGCCACATCCCCCAGGCTGCCGGCCGGCCGGCCGTCGAGGCCGCAGCCGAACGCCTGCGCAGCGTCCTCCAGGATCCCGACGCCGGGCAGCAGGCTGCGCAGGGCCGGAATGTCGGCGCAGACGCCGTGCAGGTGGCATGCGATGACAGCTCGCGTCCGGCCGGTGCGGGCCTTCGCCGCGGCGGCCGGATCCACGGTCAAGGTGGCGGGATCGGTGGCCACGCCGACCGGGACGGCCCCCAGGCTGGCGGCGGCGGCGAACCCGGCGGGCCAGTCGATGGCCGCGCAGAGAACCTCGTCACCCGCCCGGACCCCCAGGACCTGAAGACCAGTGCGCAAGGCATAGGTGGCTGACGGCAGGAGCAACGCGGGCCGGCCGCCGACTATGCGGCTGAAGGCCTCCTCGGCGGCGGCGACGGCTCCACTGCCCAGCACCGAACTCGTCGGCGTAGCGGGAGTGGCCGCCTCCCAGCGGTCCAGGGCGCTGCGCGCCAGCCTGATCCAGTCACGGTCCGGGTGCACGGAGCCGACGCGGGTGACGCTGAGCGACTGCGGGTCATCCATGGCCGCTGAAGGGATGGCCGCTGCCGATCGCCGCGAGGCGGTTGCGCATCAGGCTGACATCGATCTCTCCGGCCGCAGTGCGGTAGGGCTGCAAGTACGCGGGCAGTTCGTAGCGTTCGCCGAGCCGGCCGGCCGCGACCCAGGGCCACGCATCCGCGTGCCGGGCGCTGAGCAGAGAGGACAGCGTGGAGTATTCGGCGGCCGGTGTCCAGTCGCTGCCGATCCAGCCTCCGAGGGCATCGCGGAGGTGCTGAACCGTGACCACCGGGCTCGACGCCCGCAGCGCCTGCACATGCGCGGCCTCGAGCAGTTGGACGGCGCTGCGCCCGCTGAGCACGCCGCCGGCCGTGGTGTACCCGGTCATCAGGGAGGCGAGATCGCCCTCCAGAGCAATACCGAGCCGCCTGGCGTGGATGGTCATGATCTGGACGAGCTCGGCGGCCGAGGCGAACAGCACCGGAAGGACGGCGAACCTGGACAGCGCCGCGTCGTCGAGCTGCATCGGGACGTTCGTGGTCGCCACCACGGTGATGCCGGTCTGCTCGCCGGTGTCGCCGAGAAACTCGAACAGCGAGGCACGCAGGTTCTGGTGAACCTCGCTGCTGCGCGCCATGTTCCCCCGTGCCCCCAGCCCCACCTGGTCGGCCTCGTCGATGAACAGCACCAGAGGGGCCATCGCACGCAGGATCTGGTTGGCGCGCGCCATGTTGCGCTCGGCCACGCCGACGTACTCGTTGAGGATTTCGCCGTAGCGCACGGCCGGCACGTTCAGCGCCGCCGCGATCGCCGTGGCCGCGAGGGTCTTGCCCGTGCCGGGTGGGCCTGCCAGCAGGATCCGCAGTGTGGTGCGGCCGGCCCGCTGGGCGTCGTCGAGGGCCAGGCGGACCGCGGGCAGCCCGGCGACGTCCTCGGCGAAGGTGGCACGGGATGACATCAGCTCCAGGGTCCCGCCGCTGGTATCGCGGATGGTGGTCGCCTTGAGGTCAGCGATCTGCTGCGGCGTGACCGGCCGGTCCGCGGAGCTCGCTAGCCGCATCTCGTGCAGGTGGAGGTTGAGCAAACCCCCGGCCCGCCGTCCGGCCTCCTCCTCGGTCAGCGAACCGGCCAGGTACAGCCGGGCCGTCCTTGTGGCCCGGGCCGCCTGGCGCGCGAAGATGGTGAGCTCGGCCTGATCCGGCGGCCCGATGTGGATCGTCCTGATACCCGGGTGACGGGCCAGCCTGGGCGTGATCCCGCCACCGCGGTCGATCAGCACGACCCGTAGTCCGGCCTTGTGCCAGGCGGTGTCCGCGGTCAGGGCCTGCAGGTGCTCGCACAGCAGCGACACCTCCAGCGTCATCCGCTCAGCATCGAGCACGCCGTCGGCGTAGTCGAAGGCGAACATGGCCGGGGTTGCGCTCGCCCGCAGGTCAGCCAGGACCTGCCGCACCACCTGGGCCGGATGGTCATCGGCATCCGCGCCGCGGACGGAGACAGCCTCATCTCCTGGCAGCGTCCGGTAACTGCTCGCCCCGTCGGACATGCTGTACCGGACGTAGCCGATTTTCTCGTCCACGCAGTATCCGTGCAGGAACGCGGTCAGCCGGCGGGACTCGTCGGCTCGGGTGATGAAGAAATCATTGACCCCGGCCCCGGTGAGCAGGACCTGAGCCTGCGACTGGTGAGCCTCGGTCAGCTGTTCCTCCAGCCTGAGGCTGCGGCGCAGCTTGCTGGACGGCTGGGGCTCAGGAAAATCGGAGATGGTCATGCCGCACCCCCGCGCCGCCGCCGGGACCGGAGGCTGGCCTCGGTTTCTCCGTCGGAGAACAGCCGGTGGTTGCGGGTGCGAGGCGGTGGCTGCTCGGCGTCGGTGACCGTCGCCCGGGCCAGGCTCGGGTCCCCGCGGGTTGCTGCCGCGCTGATCAGCTCGCCTCCGTGGTAGGCACCGTGATTCAGCTGCTTGCGCCCGGTCAGCTCGACGCCGCGGCGGGCTACGGTTTCCTCGAGCTCACGCTGACGATCCCCGCACGTGCTGTCGACCAGGCCCGCATGATCGGATTCGATCAGGCCGCCATCGTGGATCCGCAGCAGCATGACCTCATGCTCCCGCCGCAGTTCCACCCCGGTCGTCGTGCTGCCCCGGCATACCGAGACGGCGTACTGGAGTTCGGTCCCCGCCCCGGCGAAGGCTTCGGCGGTGACGTCACGGGTGGCTCCGGCGATCGCCGAGCTCGCCATGGTTACCGCGCTGGCGAGTTCCACCCGGGCGGACGTGATCAGCGCCGACGGATTGGCGGCCGCTGCTCCCGATCCGGCCAGGATGTCGCGGGCTCGGGCCAAGGGAGCGGGAGCGAGCGTGGCCAGGACACTAGCGATCTCCCCGCCGGCCACCAGGCCTTGCAGTGTCGGCAGGTCGACCCGACCGGACGCCAGCGCCGTGCTCGCCCGGTCTAGTTCGATGGTCAAGCCGAGCGCAATATTGAGCCGCTGATTGACCAGTTGGCGGCAGGCGGCGCTTACTTTCGCCGACGCCGTCACTCGGGTACTCATGTGAATCTCCCTGTTGCTGGTGCGAACGGAATGAAACCGCTGCTCATTCGGTCTGGTCGTAATCTGCCTCCGGCAACCGGACGATGGTCGCCATCTCTGGCGCGACACCGGTGCCAGCGGCGGGCCCGCCCGGCGCGGGACCGGCGGCGGGCACCACGTTGACGACCGGGCCGCCGGGCACCGGGCCGCCGTGGGGGACGACGGGACTGGCCGAAGGAGCTCCGTGGGCGCTAGGCGCGGGCCCGGAACCTGGGCCGCCGGGCGGTGGCGTCCCGGGATGGCCCGGCCCGGGATCTCCCAGCCCGGACGGCCCCGGTGAGGCAGGCCCGGCAGGTCCTCCGCCGACCTGGATCTGCCGGCCGTTCGGCGCCGCGTTCATGGCACTGACCCGGTCGATGATCCTGCGTACCGATTCCTCGTTGTGCCCGTGGTTGATCAGGATCTGGGTGAGTTCGGCGATGAACCGCGCGTCGGCCTGTGCCACGGCGTCCTGGGCCCGCTGGTGTTCCCGACGAGCCCGCTCCCGCTGGGCGACCGCCGCGTACAGGATCAGCAGTTCGCCGCCGAGGACGCCAGCCTCGGAAAGCGGGATCTCGACCAGCGCCAGCGCGCCCGCACTCAGCCTGTCCACCTGCTGGGCCCGGGCCAGCCTGGCCTTCGCCTGACTGACCGCGGTCCGGTCCACGTCCAGCAACTGCCCGGTGGGTGGCGGTTGTGCCGACTGATCTGCCTGGAGCACCTGCTCGGCCTTGATGATCGCCGCTTCACCCGCCGGGTAGGACCGGTTGGGGGCGATGAAGATCATGTACCCGGCGATGCAGGCCGCCAGCAGCCCGCCGCCCACGATGATGACCTGCCGGTAGTAGTCGCTGATGTTGTCCGGCAGCAGGTCATGCCGCTTAGCGCCGAGCAGAATGACCGACCCGACGGTGATCCCCATCACCGCCAGGCAAGCCAGGGCGAAGGGCAGGAGCATGTTCCCGGTCGGGTGCAGGCCACGGAAGATCAGGTAATCCAGCGTGATACCGAGGGCGAACGCGCCCAGGAAGAAGGCGAACCCCGCCAGCACGACCAGCCGGTACCGGGTGGACGGATACCGTCCCCTTGGGTACCGGGCAATGACCTGATCCACCTGATCACTACGCTGCAGGTGCCGGAACTCCGCCTCGCTGGCGGCCTGGTCCAGGGGTGCCCGCACGGACAGGTACCTGAGGTACTCGCCCACGCCGGCCCGGTCAGGTGAGTTGCGCCAGATGAGCTCCACCCGATGCTGGGCGTCCAGCGCCCGCTGCCTTCTTTCTTCCTCCGCCCGCCTGCGCGCCTCAGCCGCGGCTCGCTGCCGGGCCAGCCGATGGCGGCCTACCGCAACCAGCGCGGGACCGCCGAACAGGATAGACAGGAGGAGCAGGCCCAGGCCGAGTCCAATCATGACGTCGCCTGTCCGGTGCGGATCCAGTTGCCGATGGCCCGGGCAGCGTTCTCGGGACGGATCGGGATTACCCGACCCACGTCCAGCTTCTTCATTTCTTTCGTGAAGCTCTCGAGCAGGGCCGCGCACTCGTTCCCGTTCCCCTGGTCGCAGCCTTGCACGACGTAAAGGGGCGCTCCGTGAAACGATCCGTGCAGTTGTGGCGCGATGTTCTCTTGCAGGTCCGAGGCCAGTAGGTACGAGTGGTTCCCGCCCGACGGCACGGTGACGAGCAGCGCCGACACGCAAGCGCTGATGGCCGACGATCCGTTCCGGTCGAGCGGTAGCGACCCGATGGCATCTGACGCCCTAGCCGCGGCCGTGCGGGCGGCGCCGCGTGCCGCCGCGACGGTCTGGTAGTCCTGAGTCCAGATCCGTAGCCTGTTGGCATAGTCGTTCGAGCCCGGTTCCGGCCGGGATATCGTCAGCCCCGGGACCGCGGGCACCCTGACCTCGCGCGTATAGGCCGCCATCGTCGTCGAGAAGGAGGTGGTATCGACCTCGCGGATGGTCAGGTCGATGCCAGCCTGCGGCGGCGAGACAGGCTGACCGGGCGGAGCACTCGTACGGACTGGCGCGCTCGGCGGCGCCAGGCGGCCGACAGCCTGAGTGAGGTCGGCACGGATGCCGGTGGCGAACGACGGGATCAGCGACAGCGTGGGATCGATGCACGCGCCCAGCGTCCAGTCTCCACCCGGGGAAGTTTCCGCACCTGGCTGCCCCGGCCCGCTAGTGGCCGATCCGGCCGGTGGCGATGGGCGCGAGCTGGCTGCGAACGAGCGTCCGGCCAGCAGCGCGGCTATGACAACGACGAACAGGGCGCCGATGCCCGCGGCCATCTTCACTCCCCGTCTCCTCGGGCGCGGTGGCGGAGCGCCCCATCCCTCGTAATTGATCATCGCGACACCCCTTTGCTGCCGCATGGGCAAGCTAAACACCCGTATGGCCGCTGTTCTGGTGCGCACGGCCTTATCAGCGGCATGAGGCGGCGCACCGGCAAGCGGTAATGAAACGACTGGAGGCTTCTTAACCGAAGCCTCCAGATATCGTAGAAGCCGCAATCCGCCGCCGTTGCAGCAGAATTCCCGGAAAGCCGGAGGCAACGGAGGTCGATGCGGCCGTTGTTATTGCATTAGTCACCCGGATTCGCGCTCACCGCGTTCGTGAGCACGACGGGCGGGGAATTGGCGGCGATGGTGGGCTGCTCATCTCCTCTGGGCATGTCCGCAGACAGGCGAATGAAGTAGCCCAGGTTAGGCTTCGCTGGGCTTATCCCTCATTTTCTCTCATCGGCCGGACGTTCCGGAAGGCCAGCAAAAAGACATCGTTGCGGACTCGAAGGTAAGCTTTATGTCAGATGTCAGTAAGGTGACAGGCGCGCGGCCGGGACCGCGCCGTCCCCTGGTCACGAGCCCGGCCGGTGGTTGTCAGGACCGCGCCCGAAGGCCCGCAGGCCGGTGAACCGGCCGGAGTCCAGCCAGTCCGTCCCTGAGTAGTCGACGGCACAGCCAGCCACTTCCAGCCGGTTGAGCACCTTCCTGATCGCCTGGGGCGAGCCATCGAACCTGATCACGTTCAGGCCCGCCAGGTCGCTCAGCGGCCGCATCTTCCCGACCTCGACAATGACGGTGTTCTCCGGGTACGCCATCTGGGCGAGCCCGAGTTCGAACAATACGTTCGGGCGGGCCTGGGCGCCGCGGGCTCGTTCGTGTCCCTTGTCCTCCGCGAGGTGCAGGTCGGAGTGCAGCTCGACGATGTCGTCGGCGCTGAGCAGGACGAGGGTGGCCTGCGCGAAATGAGGAGCGTGCGCCACGACCTCGGCGAGTGATGGTGTGGCACGGCCGGTAGCCTCCACCAGTTGCTCCCATTCCAGCGGCCGCAGGTCTACGGCGCGCAGGAGATCGAAGAAGCGCCCGGTCAGCTCGGTGTCGCGCCCGTAGACCACGAATACCCGCCGCCTGGTGACATCGGCCCCGGTGGTGCCGGATGCACCGGGAGAAATCACGGCCGACCCGGCCGGCGCGGGCCGGGCGAGTTCTTCGGCGGTGCTCTCCCGGGCCCGGCTGGTCTGGGCGATGTCGATCTGCAGGTAGCGAAGGTGATCATCGAGTTGCTGGGCTAGCCAGCGGCCCAATTCCTGGTCGGCGGCGAACAGTCCGGACACGTCCTGGCGAGCCTCAGGTCCGGCGGCTCCGCGGAGGTTATCCCGCGCGATATCGACGGTATGCCTCATGCGTTCGAGGTCAGCCTCGAGATCTTTTAGGCGGTGCTCTTGGTCCCTGAGTCGGCTGAGCCGGGAACGGAGCACGTCTGCCCGGCCCGGATCGTGAACCTCCGGAGTCAGCGTGACGTTCAGTTCAGCCAGCATGTCGCCGAGGTCGCCATCACGATGGCCATTTTCCCAGTCATCGAGCACCCGGGCTTCGTACCGGAGCTTCATCATGTGCACCAGGTACCGGGCGAACAGGGGAAGGTCCGTCGTCCCGTCCGACCACGCCCAGGCGCTCAGTTCGTGCTCCCGGTCGGCGGCGGCGATGACGACGATCTCGCGGACATGGCCCGTGTCGGCCGGGCTCAGATCCCATAGCGCATATCCCGTGCTGGTCGTGATTCCCCGCCGCCACCACTCCCGGGCCCGGTCTTCCCGGTAGGGCAGGAGCGGCTCGAGGGATTGGCCCAGGGCCGTCGTCGCCGCAACCCTGCCCGTGCCGCCCGTATGTACGCGGGCGAGGTACAGACGGCCTTCGCCCAGCGCGGCATCGGTGCCCGGTGCACTGGCCTGCGCCCAGAGCTGTCCCCATTCCGCCCATCCCATCTCACGCGCTGAGCCCGGCGGCGTGCCTGGCGCACCAGACAGCGGCTGGGCCAGGCCCACGGACAGGTTCAGCACGTCTTGCACCCGGCGCAGCACAGCCTGGCGGCTGCCGTCAGGTCCCTGCTGGGCCGCGCCGATAACGTCGGCGCGAGGAACGGCGTGCGAATAAGGCAGCAGGGCTGGAGCCGCGATTCCGGGGATGGACTCAGTCATTCCCAGCCGTTGGCAGGCTGTCCACAACTTCCTTACCTGCTGGTAGCCTGCCGCGGCGTGCGGACCATCGAGCGGAAAGAAGACGTGAATAACGAGCTCTTGATCGATGACTTCAACGCTCATGGCCACCTCCGCATAGCCGGGAAGGTCATTCAGGTCACTCTGCCAGGATGCCCGCGCTGTCGAGCATAGCGAACACGCGTGGCTTGGATAATCGCGGGCGAGTCCCGATCAGCGTCCTGGCCGGATTGCTCGTGATCGCCACCATCAGTAATTGGAGAAAGGACCCAGATTTTCTTCAGCTTGTCAGGGAGGCGGGCTGCTGTTCGAGTACTCTCACACATGCCGGCAGTAATTAATTGGGGGGGAGACCACTCATGAGTACCGCCGATCCCAGGTGCGCCCGGCAGGCTGGCTTCGCGCACTACGAACGCTGGCTTGAGGACGGTGGCGCGGTGCACCGAGATAGGGCGATCACCTGCTTGGAAGATGCCTTCGCGAACCAGCCTGCGGGTCAGCCGTTAGACCTGCACGTGGCCTTGGCCAGGCTTTATTCCGCCCGGGTCGGCGACCCTGCATCAGCCGTTGACCGGGGCGACGACCTGGAGGCTGTGGTCAGGCACGCGCGTTTGGGGCTCGCTCGCCTGCCCGGCGATCCAGGCCTCGGCACTGAACTCCACCTGCTTCTCGGCCTCGCGCTCGCCGAGCAGTCCGGCCCCGAGCAGCCCCAGGTGGACCCGGACGACGCCGGGAGCGTGTCTTCGGCTCGCCGGCGCCGCGACGAGGCCATCGCCGTGCTGACCTCGGTAGCCGGCGAGATCCCGCCCTCAGACCCCGCCTCGGCCGCAGTGGTCGGCACGCTCGGGGAACTGCTGTACGACCGTTACGCCGACGAGTGGCCCGGGGCCGTTCCGGATCCGGGCGACCTGGATCGGGCCGTCAGCCTGCTGCTGGACGCCGCGGCCGCCGAGCCGGAGCCCTGCACCTTGAGCTACCTGGTGGACGCCCTCGCCGATCGACTCGACTTGCGGGCTGACGCTGCCGACCTGGACCGCCTGATCCTCTGGTGCCAGCGGATTGCCGACCTCGGCGAACTCGCGGATGGTGCTGTTACCCACTACCGTGAACTGCTCGGCGTGGCGCTCATGGAACGGGCCGATGTCAGCCCGCAGACCCGCTTCGCCGACCTGGACGCGGCGATCGCCTGCCTGGAGACTGCCCTGGCCGCGTTGCCTCCCGGGGATCCAGCCCGGGGCTCGCTGATCACGAGCGCGGCCCATGCGTGCTGGCACCGGCTCGACGGGGACGCTTCCGCGTACGGCCTGGTGGACAAGATGACCGAGTACGCCGCGCAAGCGAGGGTGCTGGCAGCGCCCGGCGACCAGGACCGGATCATGCTGGGCTGGTACGTGGCCATCGGGATACACGAGCGGTTGCTCCGCCCCGGAGCAACACTCGACATCAGCGCCATGAGCCGGGCCATCGACGTCCTGACCGAGATCGAGCCACTGCTGGCCGAGGAGCCATCCCAGCAGCTCATGGCGGTGGTAATGCTGGGTAATTTCCTGGTGGCACGCGGCCAGGTAACCGGTGGCCTGGCCGACCTGAAGGCCGCCCAGCCGCTGCTGCTGCGGGCGGCGGCGGAAATCGACATCAGTGATCCGAGGTGGGCCGAGATCACCCAGACACTCGCGGTGGCTATGAGTATCCTGGCGCACCTGGGCATGGACATCGACGATCTCGACCAGGCGATTTCGCTGCTCGCTGCGGCTAGCGATCGGCCTGACCAGGATCCGGCCCGGGCCGCGATGACCCGCGGCACCTTCGGCATCCTGCTGATACAACGAGCTGGTTTCACCGGCAGCTGGCGTGATCTCGACGAGGGGATAGCGCAGCTGCTGGCGTCGCACGAGATGACCCCGGCCGGTCATGCGTACCGTGTGGCGGCGGCGGTGAACCTCGCGGCCGCGCTGCTTACCCGCTTCCTCGAGCGCGGCCAAGCCCAGGATGTGCACGCCGCCCGCTACTACATGACCATGACTGGCGCGCTGAGCGGTCCGGCCGGGCATGAGGTCCGCGAGCTCATGGCCGACACCGACACGGTTATCTCCACCAACCGGGGACTGCTCGGAATAGCCGAAAGCCAGCTTGGCGATGCATCCAAGCTGAATGAAGCCGTGGTCGCCTTGCGGGCGGCACTTGCGGCCCTGCCATCGGGACATCCGTACACCGGCCGCATGCACAGCGACCTGGGCCTGGCCCTCGCGCTACGCGCGGCCTCGGCCGAAGCCCAGCCAGCGGATCTGGAGGAAGCGGCCCGCGAGCTGAGCGTCGCGGTGGCCGCCATGACCGCGACGCACATGCAGCATCCGCTGGCTGTGCTGCGCGTCGGCGGCGTCCTGACTGCGACGGCGGCGGCTGCGGGACACCGGAACCTGCTCCGGCAGGCCATTGGCGTGCTCAGCACATCACTGGGCGCCCTCGACCCGCGGTTCGGTAGTGGGTTCAGGTTCGTCGCCCTGCTCGGAGCGGCGGCCCTGGCCCTGCACCGGCTCAGTGGCGATGCCCGTGACCTGGATGAAGCGATCGGCTGGCTCGAGCAGGCCCGCCGCGACCTCGACGGCCGCCCTTTCCACCCGCAGTACGCGAACTGCCTCATGCTGCTAGCGCAGGCCTACCGGGCCCGCGGTGTCACCGAGTCCGCGCACCAGGCTGGCCTCGCGGCCCTGCGCGGCCGCGCCCGCGAACTGCTGCTGCAGAGCGGCATTGGGCGGAGCATCGGCTTCGCCAGGCTTGCCGCCGCGGAGGCCACTCAGGTAGCCGCCTGGTGCTCTGCCGACGGGCGGACGGCCGCGGCCGTCGAGGTGCTTGAACTGGGACGCGGGCTCATCTTGCACGCATCGACCTGCGTCGCCGGATTCGCGGACCTACTCGCCGCCGCCGGTCAGGAGGAACTAGCCCGGGAATGGCGGGATGCCGCTGCGCGCCCCCGGGACACGCCCTGGGACGCAGGGAACCCGCGACCGGCGCGTCTTCCCGGCCTGTTGTCGGGCGCCGTCGCCCTGGACGTGCCAGACGACCTGCGGGCCAGGGCGCTGGCGGCGATGGCTGGGTCGCCTGCTGAACTGAGACTGCTCGCGCCGCCTTCGGCCGCGGCCCTGGCCGCGGCGCTGACCGGCACCGGTGCGGATGCCCTGATCTACCTGCTCGGCCCGGGCGGGGAGAGGCCGGCCCGAGCCGTAGTCGTACCGGCCGCGGGCCTGGACGCGACCGCGGAGCCAACCGAGATACCACTGCCCTGGCTGAGCCGCGTGGGTGACGACGTACTCGACAGGTACCTTTCCGCATACGCCGCGGTCCACCGGATTGCCCCAGGCAACCAGGATGCCGACGCTGAGCGCACGACCCTCCGCGGCTGGCAGGACGCGCTCGAGGAACTGTCCGGCTGGGCGTGGCATGCCGTCATGCAGCCGGTCCTCGGCCTGACGCACACCTGGCGGCTCGCCCGGCCGGCTCGCGTGGTGCTGATCCCGGCCGAGGCCATGAGCCTGGTGCCGTGGCACGCTGCGCGATACCGGTCCGATGAACCCGGCCCCTATCGCTATGTCCTGGAGGACATGGTGATCTCCTACGCCGCGTCCGGCCGGCAGCTTATCGATGCGGCCGGGAGGGATGCGCTGCCGCTCACCTCCAGCCCCGTCGTGGTCGGCGATCCGAGCGGTACGCTTCCGGGAGCCCTGCGGGAAGCGCAGGCGATCATGAGCTCGCACTATCCGGCCGCTCGCTATCTGGGAGCCGAGTCCCCCGGCTGGGACCAGATCGCGGACGGGGCAGGAACGCCGGACGAGGTGCTCGCGTACCTGCCCGCCGTCGGCCGGCCGGGGGCTTCGGTACTCCACCTCGGCTGCCATGGGATGGTAGCCGACACCGCGCCGGGCCGTTCGTGCCTGATTCTGGCGCGGGACACCGAGCTCAGGGTCGACGCCATCCTGCGGCAGGCGAGCGGCCGGCCGCCGAACGCATCCGGAGGGCTAGTCAGCCTGGCCGCGTGCACGAGTGACGTGGGCGCGGCCGAATACGACGAAGCGCTCACCCCGGCTACGGCGTTCCTGGCGGCAGGCGCGGTGACGGTGGTCGGGGCCCGCTGGCAGGTTCGCGACAGCCACACGATGTTGCTGATGTTCATGTTCCACTACTTCATGGCCCATCACGCCTGCTCACCGCGTGACGCACTCCGGTGCGCGCAACAGTGGATGCTGGATCCCTGCCGGACCGCTCCGCCCGAGATGCCTCCCGAACTGGCCAGCCATACCCGCGCGGGCGGGCTTTCCAAAGTGATCGCGTGGGCGGCATTCGTCCATCAGGGCAGGTAACATCCCCCGCTAGGCCGCTCCCCTGCAGCCAGCGCGGAACGCAAGTAGGGACTCGTGATCTATCCCGCGTTTTGCGGATATAACCTAAATTGCCGCAACAAGCGAATCGGAAGCAATGCGAAATTTCTCAGGAAGCACAATCTCTTATCTGATGTCACGTGCAGGGCCGCGGCGGCCGTCTCGTCCGAGCGCAGCGGGAGGAGACATTCTTGGGTGGACTGGCACGGATGTTCGCGAGGGCAGGCAGACGCCTCGAGGGTCAGCGATACGTCGATCATCAACAACTGGCTGGCCAGGAGCGATCAAGGCGGCTGATCAAGTTTTATACGATCTTCAAGAACACGGAGATACAGCGCTACCGGGAATTCCGTGGCTTCCCGCGAAAGCCGCAGGTGCCAGCTGACGGCGCGAGTATCGGCGGGCGGGGAAGCTGTGGTAGCTGATCGCGACCGGCGCCGCTATCACGAGGAAGCCAAGACGCTGCTGGCCCAGAGACCATGGACCGCCGACCATCTCGATTACGCTGTCCGGCTCCACGATCTGCTAGAAGCGCCGGAAGACAGTCCCGATCCGGTCGCCAGGCAGCTCCGCGCGCGGCTGGCGAGGGAACTCGACCGGTATCTGACAGCGACCGACGATCCCGCCTACCGGGTCCGGCGCAGCTTCTTTTCGCTGCCCCTGCTCGACACGACAGACGCGTTTGAGCGGCGCCTGTTCCTGCTGCTCTACCGCGGTATCACGAATTTCCTGGGCTATGAGAGCGGCGCGCAGGGGCAACTCAACGCGGCTGTCGAGGCTTATATGGAACTAGACCGCATCGTGCAATCCGAGGGCGCGCGGGCCAGTGCCATCCTGAAAGACACTTATCACTCTGCCTTGCTGGGGCTCGCCACCGCCTGCTACACCAGGTATAACGACCGCCGGGAGCTCTTGCAGGCAGCTCCAGCCACCGAAGTGGAACGTGAGATCAGGGCGGACCTGGATCGGGCGGTAGCGGCGAGCGAACGAGCGGCCGACGGCAGCAATCCCACCACTCGGGCCAGCGCACTGGCCGTCCTCGGATCGTGTTACGCATGCCGTTTCGAAGATGACGTAGATTTCAATAGCCCGGAGACGATAAACACCGCAGTCGACTTTTTGCGGGAGGCCCTGCAGCTAGCAGAGGCAGTCTTCAGGGATTCTGGAAGGGCGCTGGCGATCGAAGCGCCCGAGCCGACCAGCGCGCCGGTGCTGCTGACGGCGGACGAAATCGCGGCCGTGCAGGCGTGTCACAGCGCGGAGTTCAGGGTCATCTGGCTGCCGGGCGCTGAGGCGACGCGACCGCAGCTCCGCAGGGCGTTGTCCCAGTTCGAGGTGCTTCATTTCGCGGGGCATGCGCACGCGGACCCCGACCCGCTGGCGGGTGGGGTGCTGCTGGCCCCCGATGAATGCCTCACCATCAGGGAACTCCTGGCGAGCGGGATTGGCGCAGCACGCTTCGCGGTGCTCTCGGCGTGTGACACAGCCCGCGACGAGGATCTGATGTCCGACGAGATGGTCAGCTTCCCGACTGCGCTGATGCAGTGCGGTTTCGGTGGAGTGATCGGATCTCTGTGGGCCGCGAGCGACAGGCCCACCACGATGCTCATGAAGGCCTTCTACCGGGAATGGCGGGATAACGCGACCTCGCCACGGCAGGCCTTGCGGGCAGCACAGCAGTAGACCAGGGATCGGCGGTACGCGTCGCCGCTCGCCTGGGCGAATTTTGTCTACGTCGGCCCTTGATGTCATACCGTGATGGACCGTCGCGATAGCCGCTCGCGTGGACAGCCACCTCACCTGACCTCGATCACGATGCAAAACGTCAGCACATGAATTGAGGCTAAGGCGTCGACCTGTTCGGCTGTTTCCAATGCCAGGAGATCGTGTTGTACCCGTTGAATGGTCTCGTTGCGTGTTGGTCGGCCTGTGGCGTGCCAGAACTCGTGCAGAGCATCTGACCTGACCTTCTATCCTCGGCGATCGTGCTCATTCGCCTCGTCTATCTCCTCATGATCCGGGTATTCGGCTGGCTGGCGCTACTCGCGCGCAGCGGCACCTCAAAGGACGTGGAGATCTTGGTATTGCGGCACGAGATCGCGATGCTGCGCCGCCAGGTCGCCCGCCCGGAACCGGACTGGGCCGACCGGGCCATGATCGCCCCCTTGACAAGGGCTGCTGCCCGGGCACCTTCGGGTGCGCCGGATCGTGACGCCCGGCACCCTCCTCGCCTGGCACCGGCGCCTGATCAAGAACAAATGGACCTGCCCGAACACCACCGGACGCCCGCCGGTGCCGGAGGAGATCTGCGAGCTGGTCCAGCAACTGGCCAGGCAGAACCCTCGCTGGGGGCACCGCCGCATCCAGGGCGAGCTCCTCGGCCTCGGGTACCGGCTCGGCGCCGGAACGACCCGCCGGATCCTGGCCGCAGCCGGGCTCACGCCCGCGCCACGCCGCCCATCCCCGACCTGGCGGCAGTTCCTGGCCTCCAGGCGTCCGCGATCCTGGCGTGCGACTTCCTGCACGCTGACACCGTGTTCCTCAGGCGCCTGCACGTCTTGTTCGTGATGGAAATCCAGACCGGCGGGTGCACATCCTGGGCATCACCGCTCACCCGACCGGGGCGTGGACCGCCCGGCAGGCCGGTAACCTGCTCATGGACCTCGGCGAACGCGCCGGCCGGTTCAAGTTCCTGATCCGCGACCGCGACACCAAGTTCACGACGGCATCTGACGAGGTGCTCGCCGGCAACGGCGTGCGGATCATCAAGGCGCCGGTCCGCTCGCCCAGGGCAAACTCCTTCGCGCAGCGATATGCGGGGACACTTCGGCGCGAGCGCGCCTCGACCACCTGCTTATCTACGGCGAACGGCACCTCCGGCGGATCCTCACCGAGTACGCGCGGCATTACAACGGCCATCGGCCGCACCAGTCGCGGGAACAACGGCCATCGGCCGCACCAGTCGCGGGAACAACGACCTCCGCTGCACGAGCCCGGCCAGCCGGTCGATGTGACCGCCCGGATCCAGCGCACCCACGTCGTCCACGGCCTGATCAACGAGCACCGCAGGGCGGCATAACGAGCACAGAAACCCACCAGGCCAGAGCTATTGCGCGAGTTCTGGCACGGCGCAGGTCGCCGCGCCGATGCCGTGGTTGGCGCCCGTCACGATCGCTGTGTGCCCAGTCGCCACTATGCCTCCTCAGTCCGGCCCGGGCCCACGCCAGTGACTGCCGTGCCGAGGGTGACGGCCGGGGCTGGCTGATTCCTCATCATCATGCCGGCCCGTTTCGTCTGGGTTGGTTTAGTGTTTTGCGGTCACGGACACCCGTGGTGTGTCGCCCGTGGTATGCGCCGGCGCCCGCCGCGCGATGTAGACGAACTCACGCCCGGGCCGGTCGGGCGCATCCCGGATCTCCTCCACGGTCAGGCCCGCCGCGGCCAGCGAGCCGGTTAGCTCGCCGCGGCTGCGGAATCGCAGCGTGGAGCCGGATGTCAGCATCGCGCCGTCAGGGCCGAACACGAAGCTCGTCCGGAAGGAAACCAGATTTCCCTGGACGTCGGTCAGGTCTATCCACGTCTCGACCGGGCCGGCCCCCGGTATGGCGACACGGCGGTAGGTATGGTCCCGGTTCCATTCCAGCCACGCCTTCCTGGCCGGATCGCGGCTCTCGAACACCAGGCGGCCACCCGGCCGCAGAGCCCCGCGCACCGCCGCCAGCGTTTCTGCCCAATCCTGGCCGGTAACGAAGACCTGGGCCACATTCGCGGTCATGGTCACCAGGTCCACCTGCAGCGGCGGCAAGTCCGTGACATCGCCGTGCACCCAGCGGACGTCGTCGGCACCGGGCTTACGCCGGGCCACCTCGAGACAGGCCGCGGCCGGGTCGACCGCGATGACCTCCAGGCCACGCCCGGCGAGCAGGCAGGCGAGCGTCCCGGTGCCGCATCCGACATCAAGCACGCTCTCGGCGCCGAACTCGCCAGCCATGGCGGTGTAGGCATCCAGGTCCGAACGGTCGGGATCCAGCTCGTCATAGATCTCCGCCAGCCGGGGCTCCTCGAAGATCGCATCAGCCATGGGGTGAATCCGGCGGGACCCTGGCCGTCGCCTCGGCGGGCGCGTAGCGGAGTGTCATGACGCCGTTGCGGTGGGCCGGGACTCCAGGAGGGTGAGCGGCACCCGGCTGCCGGCCTCGGCGAACAGGCGCTTGCCTGCACCCGCCACGACCGGATGCACGAGCAGCCTGAGCTCGTCGAGCAGATGCTCGTCGAGCAGGAACCGGACCAGGGTGGCGCTGGCTCCCACAGAGATGTCCTGGCCCGGCTGCTGCTTGAGCGCGGTCAAGGCGGCGATGATATTGCTGCTGATCACGCTGGTGGGACCCCAGTCGGGGTTGGTCAGGGTGCTAGAGACGACGACCTTCGGGGTGGCGGTCATCATCCCGGCGTGCGGCGGTGCGGCCGGGCCGGTGAACACGCCGCGGAACAGTTCGTAGGAGCGCCGTCCGTACAGGTGCGTGCCGGCGGCAGCCAGCAACGGCATCACGTCCTGGTTCAGCTCGTCGTCGTAGTACGGCGGGTTCCATTTCTCCGGCGCTTCCACCACGCCGTCCAGGGTGATGAACATCCCCGCGATGATCTTTCTCATGGATTCTCCTTTCCGGAAGCAGGATGTCCGGGCGGCTGCGGCGCTCCTCCGGCCGCGCGCTGAGCCAGGGCGTACCCGACCAGGGCGGTGGCGTGCCCGTGGCCGATGCCGTAGTCGGCCTTGAGCCAGTCGACGAGTTCCTTGTGCCTGGTCAGCTGCGACGAGCTGATCAGGTCCAGCCAGTAGCTGATGGGCTGGCCGTACTTCTTCTCGATCGACGGGAAGTAGTAGGCGGGACCCTGGACGCCGTCAGGCATGGTGCTCTCCGTTGGATGCGGGTGTGGTCAGGTCCGGAGTGGTGAAGAAATCGGTGAGGGTGGCCGCGATGACCGTGGGCGTGAGTTTCTTGGCGTGGCCCAGGCCGCGGCGCTCGATCAGGCGGGCGTCCGGGAGCGCGGCGGCGACGGCGGCGGAGCCGTGCCGGAGCAAGCCGGGGCTTTCCTTGGCGGTGCCGCACATGACCAGCGTCGGCATGGTGACCGCGGCCCACTGCCCGGCAGGCAGCGGGCGCCCGGTCTGATAGGGCTCGACAAGCTCGGCGTCGTAGGGCAACGTGTGCGCGACGGTGGTGAGCTTCTTCCAGGCTCCCGGAATCAGGTGCAGCAGGCCCGGGACGAAGGCAGGGGCACCCATGCCGTCGACCATGTAGTAGCGGACCGCCTCGCCGCGCTGGCCGGCGTCGGTCAGCCCGGCGACGTGCTGGCGCAGGCCGGCCGGGGGCCGCCGGTCGGCCGGGTCGACCGCCAGCGGCGGCTCCTGCACGGCAAGCCTGCGGATCGGCAGGCCGGCCGCGGCCGCGTCCAGCGCCAGGACCGCGCCGGAGGACAGGCCCCACACGCAGGCGGCGCCGCCGGCCGCGCCGATCACCGCGGCGAGGTCCTCGACCTCGCGCTCGACGGAGTAAGGCGCCGTGTCGCCGCTGTCCCCCCGGCCGCGGCGGTCGTAACTGTAGACGGTGAACCGTGCCGACAGCAGCTGGGCCAGCTTGACCTGGCCGGGGAAGCGACGGTAGCTGAACGCCCCGCCGATCAGGATCAGCGGCTCGCCGGCACCGGTGCGGTCGTAGGCGATCGTGGTCCCGTCTGGTGCTGTGATGGTGTGCATGATGGAGGGGTCTCCTCGTTGTCGTCGGGCTGGTGCTCCGGCCGCCGCGACGCGCGGGCACACGGCGGCCGGGGGTCATGCGTTGCTGGCCGGGTGGTAAATCAGCTGCGTCACGCCGGTGCTGAAGGATTCGGAGTGAGCCAGGGTCAGTGCAGTCATGGGGTCCTGACCGCCGAACAGACGCTTGCCGTAGCCGACCACGATGGGGAACAGCAGGAGGTTGAGCTCGTCGAGGAGGCCCTGGCTCAGCAGCCAGGCCACCAGGGTGGCGCTGCCGCTGATGTTGATGTTCTGGCCGGGCCGGTCCTTGAGCCGGGTGATCTCCTGTGCCACGTCGTTCCGGATCAGGGCGGAGTTCTCCCAGTCGGCCTGGTCCAGGGTCGCTGATACCACCACCTTGGGGGTGGCGTTCATCTGGGCCGCCATCGGGTCGCTGGTGTTCCCGGCAAACGAGGCCGCGAAGGTCTGGTAGGTGACGCGACCCAGCAGCATGGTGTCGCCGTTGGCCATGACCGACCCGACGGCCTGGCCGATTTCCGGGCTGAAATACGGCCCGGTCCAGGTTTCCGGCGCTTCCACCACGCCGTCGACCGACATCATCAGTCCCGCGACGATCTTCCGCATTGCATCTCCTTGAACTGCTCCTGGCGGCCGGCCGTTCCGGCCGCTTTCACTGGTGCTTCGAACCGGCAATCCCGGAGTGGACACCGGCCGCGAAAATTCTTTGGCCAGCTTCGCCTGCCGGGTGGCAGCCAGGTCACAGCCAGCGCGAGGCGCCCCGGGGCCACCGGGCACGGGGGGCCGCGCCGCGCGCCGGCCCGTGAGCGGCAAGGACTGCCGCTGGCCCGGCAGCACCACGGGCACAGGGCCCCGGACGTGGCCGGGC
>Ga0210408_10000534_pt1 | contig 47736 bp, 35 predicted proteins | sample IncBWH4MmetaG_FD_155471 | JGI IMG/M metagenome (GOLD analysis project Ga0210408, IMG submission 155471) | Forest soil microbial communities from Barre Woods Harvard Forest LTER site, Petersham, Massachusetts, United States - Inc-BW-H-4-M | ecosystem: Environmental > Terrestrial > Soil >...
CCGCTGACAGAGTTGGCCGGGCTGCTGCAGGGTTGCTCGGCATTCATTGGCCATGATTCGGGGATCTCCCACCTCGCGGCGGCCCTTGGCTTGCCGGGTCTACTCCTGTGGGGAGAGAGTGTAGAGGAAGTTTGGCGGCCACCGAGTCAGAAAATGACGGTGGTGCGACACCCCGGCGGCCTCGCAAAACTAACCGTGGCAGAAGTGGTGCAGCGGCTAAGCGGGTTGAAAGTTGAAACTCTGAATCACCGATGAACGGCCGGTACCTGCGTAACCCTCCGATTTGAGCCTCGGTGTAAATGCCTATCAGTGCGTGCTTGAACATCGACGAGCTGCAATGTCTTAGCTGTTCGAGGCAACGTGTTCAATAATGAATGCGGGCTGTCGAATGATGACACCGATGGCGGTGTAGCGGTGTAGCAGCCGACGTAAGGAGGCTCAAATTTCAGACCGCTTAAGTCTTTAGAATACCTTCCGTTGACCGCAGCATCTGTTGCAGGCGGTCGCGGGCAGCCTTGAGTAGAGAAGGTGGCTCAGGCCATTGTTCGAGGATGAGCGACCCACTAAATTGGCGCGCCCGGAGACGCTGTAGGAATCCTTCTATTCCGCGGGCGTCGGCCGCGGCTGGACCGGTGAAGAGCGGCAAGTGGGTGTCGGTATCGCCCCAGTTCTCATGAACATGGAGATGGACGATGGGGACATGGGGGCCAAGTTGGTCGAGGTAGGCCAGGTAATCGTTGTGGGTGGCCCGGCAGAGATTGGCGTGGCCCAGGTCGAAACACATGCCGGCTTGGGAAAACCCGGCGGGCGCGAGACGTTTTAAGGTGGCGAAAAACTCGTTGAAATCCTGCGGTGTTGTTTCCGGGGTATTTTCCACGGATACTTGGACGCCGACCGCCGCTGCTCGCGCGAGCAAGGGTGCCAGGCCTTTGGCATAGAGCTCCAAGCCGGCTTCGGTGTAGAGATGGACATTCAAGAGCGGCGCTCCCAGGGACACCGCAAGTTCAAGGTCCCGAAGCAAAACCGGAAGGCAGTCGGCATGCAACGGGTTGGCCATCCAGCGGGCATGGACTGACAGCCGCATGCCGGCCCCGTGTGCGGCTTGCTTGAGCTCTGAACGTCGGGCTGGGCTGAGGTCGGTTTCATCCCAGCCGCCGCCGGAGGGGCGCTTGTCAGGAAACCATTCAAACGCGTCGAACTGGTTGGCCAGGGCATAATGGAAAGGCTCAAGGAAGTCGGCAGCGGCAAAGGAGGTCTGGTTGCCGATACGGATGGGCACAGCGGTTGCAAGTTGGCCGTTCACCTGTGATTCAACCTTCGGCTTTGGTGGAGGTGCCAACTTGCGGACGAGTTTGAACGAGGAAGTATTCGCCCTTCGAGACGACCCCTTCGAGATCCTGGGGACCACCCAGGGCAGTTTCGACTGCCAAGCCCAGTTCGGTGATGCGTTGGAGCGTCTGGCCTCGGAATGCCTGGTCCCAGACCAACGGTTCCGCGGAGTAATCGGCCAATACGCGTTGCGGTTCGGTCATCAGCACGCTGTCGTAAAGACCGGCCCCGGCAAATCCCGCGAGGTCTTCACCATTGGAATCGGAACGGAAGATCAGCCCTTGGCCGCGTAATGCGATGCTTTTGCTGGGATAAGCCAGCAGAGTTGCAGTTTTTGTTTTCTTGTCACAAACGGCGCTCAGGGCGCGACCGGGATAGTTGCCGACCAGGGTTTCACCCAGACCAATCACCATTTCGGCATAGAGTTCATCCGCGTGGCCCGTGAACGGATTGACCGTGTGCGCGACGAAGGCGTAGTCAGCCTCGACCACCTGTTGAATAAGAACCGCCATGAAGAGTTCCTCATGCGGCAAGCCCTGAGTTTTGCGGCTAAAAAAAGCGCGTTCGTTCCATTTCGACGCCCAGACCAATTTGATGCATCGCCAAGCCGCTTGCCCGTCATCTTTCCAGGCCAGAGCGGCGCGTTTGGCTTTTTCCTGCAACGCGCCGTTCAGTTCCGCAGGGGCTTCCAATTGGAGGACGGTTTCACGCATTTCGGTCAGCACGTTTGCGGGAGCCGTTTCTACCTGGGCCAGCAAGCGGTCTAATTTTTCAGAGATAGTCCGGTTGGTTTTCAAGGCGAGCACTCGCTCGAAAACACCGAACGGCACGGCAATGGACGTGGGCCTACGAATCCAGCCGGGGAGCTTGCCGGCGATGCGGGCAAGGTTGAGAGATTTCCCGCCGGTCAGAGCCGGCGCGAACTCTTGTTCCGCCAGCGCCCAGCCGGCGGAGGGTGGCCGGGCGATTCGGGCGCGTTGCGCCTTGGCGGTCTGAGGCACGGCAACAGTCGCTTCGACCTGCTCGTCCACAAGGACATCGCCCGCGGGATTGACACGGACGCGCACGTGCCGGCCCGCCAGGCTCTTGAGCCGCTCAAAGGTTTCCCGGTCGTAACAGGAGGCAAAAAGCAGACCGGCATTGCGCGCGCGCACCGCGACGTGCGAGACAATGTCCGTTACGTCCGGAGCGATCACAGCGGTCACCGATTCCGGAATATCCTCGTCGCCGTTGATGTGGTCGGCCACGATCACGCGTGGGCCATCGAAACTCTTGCCTTGCACGTCGCGGAGCCGAGCCACCACCTCGACCTGGCCCTGGCCGGTTCCCCGGCTGACGATTTGCCAGTTGCCCAGGTGCGCGGCCTTGCGCAGCACCGGTTCCAAATTCCGCAATACCATCGAGAGCGCAAAGTCGAGGCTGTTGCCGCGCACGACTTCCTCGCTGAACAGCGTAATAATCCAGGCCTCGGCGTGGAAGGCGTGACCGAGCATTTCGGCCTTGGGCTGGAGCAGTTGGTAGGTGCGATCGATCAATTCACCCACGACCCGCGCGACGCGGTCGACCACGGACTTGGCGTGCAGCGACCAGTCGGAGCTGAAGCGGGGCTTGTCCTGAAGCCTTTCCCAATCTCGCGAGCAGGCTGCCAATTCCGGGTTGGGATTGGAGAACAAACGATTCTGGAGCAGGCTGGCGATTAATGGCACGAGGGTATCCCCGTCAGTGCCGTGCTGGAGGTTGCGCTCGACTTCGAGGCGGAGGAATTGCTCAAGGGACAGGTCCAGATACAACAGCTCGCGCGCAGCTTCGCCCGCACTCAGGCGCTGTTGGAGCCGGCGCCGGGTCTCGGTGATTTCCGCCACGAGCGCAGGCAACGGAATCTGCCCCTGCCGGTGCTCTAACAAACGACTCACCAGGCCTTGGGTATCACCGTCCAGCTTCCCGCGCGCATTGTTAATCGCCGTTTCCAGGTCGGTGCCGGCATGAACCGAGCGAAGCGTGCGCAGGAAACTCTGGAAGTCGTGAATCAACCCTTCTTTGAGGTGGGGAACGAAATCCGGCTCGCTGACAATCGGACGCTCGAACTGTTCCAAGCGTTGCCTGGTAACACCGCCCTCCTGCAGCTTTTGATAGAACCGCTCGCGGTTGCCGTCGGTGTAAAGGAATTCCAGGTAGGCCTCGCAGATGACGATGTCATCAGGAGTCGTGTTGTTGTGGAGTTTCTGGTGCCACTCCTCCAGGAAATGCCCCGCCACTTCCTTAACGTGGTGCCGGTGCATGATCTGGAGGATCTCATCACGAATGCGCTGGCCTTCTCCGCCCGGCCCGACGTTGCCCAGCATCAGGCGCAGCAAGGGGCGTTGCTCCGCCTGTTGGGCGTAGAGCTGAGCAAGCTTTTGGGTCAGGCGGTCTTCGGCGTGGCTCAGCTCGCGAGGCTTGGTGTTGTAATTGCGCTGCCAGGTGAGCTGGCGCAGAACGGAATAACGTAACCAGACAAACAGCAGCGCCAGGCCGTCGGCGCTCCGGCCGGCCCGCTCCAGCAGGTCGTAGCAGAGATTGAACCGGTGCATCAGCGTCCAGGAGCCACGGGCCATCTCGGCCTGGATGATCTCGCTGGCCATCTCGGCCAGTTCCGGCGCGCTCAGACCGGCTCGCTGCTCGTAATCGAACCGGATGGGGACAAAAAAGTTCGCGCCGCGGTAACGGAGCCATTGATTTGAGCCGGTTTGCTTGAGGACGAATTGCAGGCCCATGGGAGCCTCGCCCTCGGGAAACTCAAGCCGCAGCCTGCTCAGACCTTTGTCCTGCGCGAACGGAGTCTGCGCGGTGTGTCCTTCGTACAGAACGGTTCCGGCAGGGCGCAAAGCCGGAGGCGGGACAAACCATTCGTAAGAGGAATAGCGGGCGATACCCCAGTGGAATAGCAGGTTGGGAATGTCGCTCACCAGGTCGAGCATGAAACGTCCCTCGGACCGGGACAGGGCGGCCGCCAGGCGGCCGAGCGGCTCGATATCGAACGTTCGCTGGAACAGAATCTTTTGCTGGCCGGAAGCGTCCCTGAGGGTCGCCTCCAAATCGGCCTTTTGGGCGGGCGCAGCGCCCGGTCCCGCGATAGTGACCTGCCCCGCTTTGGGAAGCTCGATCCGGTAATTTTGGCCTTTGTTGTTGTCCCAGGATTTCTGGTCGGGGAAAAAAAGAACGAAATCCAGAGATGAGTAAGGGACCGGCTGAGGCAGGCGGAGAATAATACGGCCGTTGCCGTTATCCCGGGTGAATGGAGTTTGGGCGGCGGCGCCGGCGAGGTGGGTATCGGCCGGCCAGGCCTGTTGCGGGGGCAAACGCCAGGCGTCCTGGCCAGGCTCGCGCAGGCCCCAATGCAACACGCAGTTCCTGGCGGGCTGTAATTGCAATGAAATCTCAAGTTCCTGTTCGCGGGCCTGGCGCTCAACCTGGAGGGCCAAACCGCTGCGCGTCGAAATCGTCTCAATCATACCTGTGACTGGAACCATTGTTTGGATGGGGTGGATAGCATAGTTTGGCCCGTTCTGCCTAGCCCATAATCAGTTCAGCCATATGCGCTTCATCCTCAATGAAATTGATCGCGAGCCGACTTCAGCAAACCGGTTCCTGCTAACGCCAACGAGAATCAGCACCCCGAATTCTCCCATGAAACAGCCAGACTCGAAGCCAATCTTTGCTTCCCCTCTAGATTCTCGGACATATACTTAAGGTGGGTTGCCTTCTCAGGATCGGACCTGTCCTTCCCGGGCGCGTGTTAGCGGCATTCTGGCATTCCGCTGACATAGGCGTCGGTTCGATTCCGACCCTCGCCTCCATGTCTAACCGTGAGTGCGGCAACGATTTAGGAGGAAGGGAGTCCGCAACGGACACCAAAACGGACACCAATTTTCCAATCCGTAAGTAACCAGCGTAGTCCGGCGTAATCTGTCGGCTATCCGCTAACACTTCGGATTCGGCCTTATTTATCTTCGCGGTTGCGTGAGAGATCGTATGAAAACACGTTACCGTTTGATTCGTCGTGGCGTTCGTGGCGGAGGCTTCTACTGCGTGGACAACAACACCGGCAAGCGCACCAGCCTGCGCACCGGCAACGAAGACGAGGCCCGGCAGATTATCGAAGCCAAGAACCAGGCTGAACGCCAACCTGTGCTCAATCTTCAAATCGCCAAAGCCTACCTCGCCGGCACCGACAACGGCATCACCTTGCGCACCTGGCAGCAAGCCATTGAATCCCTAACCAACACCAAACAGGGTGCGAACAAAGAGCGCTGGCTGCGGGTGGTCAAGGACCGGGCGCTGGTCCCGTTGTTGCCACGAGTCATCATCGAAACGCAAGGCGAACTGTTGCTGCGGGTGCTGCAAACCGGCACCGTCTCCACCAACGTCTATCTGCGGCGGCTCCACAACTTCTGTGTGGACATGAACTGGCTGCCGTGGCCGCTGATTCCCAAACGCCAGTGGCCGGCAGTGCGGTTCAAGGACAAGCGGGCGATTACATGGGAGGAACATTGCCTGATTGTGGCGCGGGAGAAGAACCCGGAGCGGAAAGCGTTCTACCAACTGGCCTGGCACCTAGGCGCGTCGCAGTCGGACCTGGCGCACTTGCAAGCCGAGGACGTGGATTGGCAAGCCCGGATCATCTGTTTCGTTCGGATGAAAACGCGCTGGCGCGGACAGCAGCCGCCTCAGATTCGTTTCGGCAAAGAGGTCGAGGAAATCCTAGCGACACTTCCGCAGGTCGGCCCGTTGTTTCCGTATCTGCAAACGGTGCGAGCCGGGGACCGAGCGACTGAGTTCAAGCAGCGCTGCGTGGGCCTTGGAATCCAGGGCGTGTCGTTGCACTCATATCGGTATGCGTGGGCGGAGCGAGCCAAGACGTGCGGCTACCCGGAACGGTTCGCACAACTGGCGTTGGGCCACAACAGCAAGGCGGTGCATCGGGCGTATGCGAAAAAAGCCCAGGTGACGCTGCCGCCGTTGGAGGAATACGAACGCGAGCATGAGCAGAAGGTCGTGCCATTGGCTAATGCGCCTAGACGCGAGCCCATCGGCGACCGTCGGGCAGTGAGCAAATGAAAGGAGACGACTATGCACAACGATCCCATTTACCTGCTGAGCCCGGTGTTCCATTGGCTGGACGAAATCGTCCAAGACTACGGACTCTACATCTACATGGTTGCGGTCTGGCTATCGCCGTTTCTTATCGCTTGGATTTTGAGCGGCGGTTTGCGGCGAAGACAGGCACGGCAACAGCACATCGTAAGCACTCGCGTCATCGTGATACGGCAGACCTTAGAACCGCCACCGTTGCCGTTGCCTCCAGTAATTCCGCCCTCTGCTCGACCTCCATTGGATGATGCTCAATCGTTCGCCGCATGATTCTGCGGAACAGCTCGTTCAATGCGGGTGAGTAGGCGGCAAATCGGCACACGGCACCGAGTCGGCTAAAGTCTGTGACATCCGTGGTCCGCAGTCTTTTCAGATAGACTCAGAAACGCGGCGATCCGCGCTTCATTCAGATCTCATAGTCAGTTCGACTATGCTCTGAATGCATTGCCCTACAACCGCGATTTTGCGCTGATGACTTTAAGGCGCGTCCTCCCGTTGCGTGTCGCATAGCATTCCCAAACCACGCCGTCTACTGATCGGCGACTAGGATAATGTCTCCAATATCCAGGGGCGAGCCACTCTCCCCCGCGTCCGGCACGGACACTTTCATTCCCGTGGAGGCAATTCGAGGGTCTCCTGGAGGTCTGGGGTTGGAATCCTGCCCGGACCCTAGGTACCCCTGGGCCACATTGACGAACAGCCGGTATTTTCCGGGCAGCACTTCGGGGATGCTGAACGACCCGTCTCCCCCCACCTTGAAATTGTAGGAGTATTGGTCGCGGAACCAGGCCCGGCCGGTTTCGGTGTCCTCAAACTCCAACTTCAAGCGCTCGACGGCGTTGCCCGTCAATCCTTCCGGGATGTGATAGTCGGCCCATTCGAGATGCAGTTCGGAGCTGATCACCTGGTCGGGCCAGCTTCGAATCTCGACGCCCCTAGGCGCGACCAGTCTTCCAACGACTAGCCGGCCAATGCCGCCCACCTGCACTTGTACGGTTTGACCTGGGCCAACTCGAATCGAAGGCGAGAAGATGGGCACCGTTCCAGAGCCATCGTCGATGGCGACGCGGCAATCCCCCGGCGGAACATGCTCCAAGGTGAAATTCCCGGCCGCATCGGACGTCGTCAAGAATCCCTTCGGATCGTAATACAGTGTCATCCAACTGGTCAGGTTTCCTGCGTGGCTCCAGGTCACTTTACGGTTGGACCACTGACCGGCACGGGTCCGGACGGTACCCTCAATGCGTCCCCAGGCTTGAAGCCGAATCTCAAGTGGCTTCGAGAAATCGAAACAACGGGCTTGACCCAAGCCCGCCCATCCGGCTGCTACCACCGTGTGCGCTCCCGGTTTTGGATCAAACCAAAAAGCACCCTGGCCGTCGGTCATTTTGCGGTAATCCTCGTTCTTGACCCCTCGCGTCCTCCCAAACGCTTCCGGTGCAAACGCTGTTCCACTCAGCATGACGCCGACTTCAGCCGTGCAGAGGGCTACTTCGACACCTGCTGCCGGACTGCCATCGGGGAGCAACACCGTGCCGCGGATCGAACGGCCCGCACTCTGGCGCTTTAACTGGAAGTCGCGGATGGCCTCAAGCCCGTTAGTCAACTTAATCTGAGCTTCAAGGGTTTCATAACCTTCGGCCTGAACCCGCAGGTAGGGAACCTGCTCTTCTTCGATCACCATCCTGTAGAACCCGTTGCTGCCGGCTCGGCTGTGCAAATCCCACAAAGGCGTCGGGTCAGTCGGAACCCACGGCTGCGAATGTCCGGCCGTGAATTCGAAGTTCATCACCGGGGCACCAGTCTGAGCATCCGTCACGCTGCCTGTCAGTGTCGCAACGGGATGCAAAACGATAATGTGCTCCTGGCCATCGGCGGCAAACTTGTTCGTGCGTGAATACCGGTAGCCAGTCTTGCCGAATTGTAGCTCTAATTCTCCTTTGGGAGGGGAAAACCACAGCAATCGCCCGTCGGCGCCGCTCTTCTGAGGTAGATGCTGGGCCAGCGTTCCCACTCGCCCCCACCAATTGGCCAGGAACAGGCTGACCCCTGGCACGCCTTCTCCGGACTCGTCCAGCAAATGCACGTTCAGGGGCGGCACGGGACTGAGGCGAAATACGAATTGCCCGGTTGCGTTGGTGGGATCGAATTGTTGTTGGTCAGCGGCAAGTCCATCCGCCGTTACGGTGATGAAGGTCGGCGCGCCCAGCTTGTCCAGCGCGAATTGTCCTGACACATCGGTCGTATCCTCGGCAAAGGGATTCTGGCTGACACCACCCCACACCTTCGCGCCGGCCACCGGACGCCCTTGGGTGTCCATCACTAAACCAGTCAACACGCCGCTTTTAAGAGGAGTCCGCATTGGGGGATTGACGCTCGGCGCTGGAAGCACCTCTCCTGCCTGGGCTGTAATAGAAGTCGTGGCCGCAGGCGTCAGGAGATCGCTCACGGCGACAGGCGGCGACGCGCCATGGCGGCCGAACAAACCAGCCGCATTCATCCCCAGGAAGATCACCGCCAATGAACCGGCTGTGAGCCCTCCTGCCAATTTGATTCTTGCCCAGCGCCAGGCGCGAAGGGTTTCACGAGCCAATTGCGGCAGCACTGCAGAGGCTGATGCCCCCGCCACCGCCGCCTCAAGCACACTCGACTCTAACAAGGCCGGTGCAGCTTCCACCACCTTTCCCGTCATGGCAGCAGCCAACACGGCACCGCCTATGGTTACGCCACGCTTAAGCAGGAAACTCCTCAGCTTGTCAACAGCGCGGCTGACGCGTTTCTTGGCTGCTTCCTCGGTGACGCGCAATTGATCTGCGATGTCTTGCATGGGCTTCTTTTGGTAAAACCTCAGCAGAATCGCCGTTCGGTCTGGCTCGGAAAGCACCGCAACCGCTTGGTCGAGTTGAGGTGCAAGCTGTCCCCAGGCGGCCTCGTTGTCTTCAGGGAGAGAGATTGCGGGAGTCATAGATGAAGCGGTTTGCTCACGGTTCTTTAGGCGTTGCTCAGCACGTAATGCGCGGCTCCCCACAAAACAGGTGGTGCGGAAAAGCCAGCCGCCGATAATCGTCCCGGAGCGGAGGCTGCCCGCTTTGCGCGCAAGCAAAACGAAAACCGACTGAGCCACCTCTTCTGCCAACTCGGGTTGTCGGACCCGGCGCAGTGCCACGGAATAAACCCAGGAGAGGTGACGCCGGACCAACTCAGCGAAAGCTGCCTCCGAACCGTTCTTCGCATACTGCTGAATGAGTTTCCAATCGCTCATCGTGTGCATATTCATTCATCTATTCATCCCCGCCAACCAAGAAAGGGGACATGCCGAAATGAAGAAACGATCTGAGAGCCGTATGCGAAGCCTTTTGTGGCATGCCGACCAAAAAACGAAAAAAGGGCGATCCCCTAATGTTTGAGGAATCGCCTCCGACTACTCGGCATTATCAGAGGGCTTGTAGAAAGGCCAAGAGCTGGTCAGATGGACGATACATGCCGGGCCTCAGTCCGCCTCCCCAAAATGACGTGACCCAAGATCTCGATTTTAAGCAATCGCCCTCTGCGCGTGTCGCGTTGATGTCAGTCTCGGAAAGCGTGGCCTCACCGCTTGTCACTCACTTTCAGAGTGAACGAGTCCGCAGCGGTTGCGGTGCGGTTGTCCGTTGAAGGAGCGCTTCCTGGCCGCGTCATTTTTGAGTTTCCATTTCTGTCGGAGTGCGTCGCTAGCTTTGGCCAGCCATTTTGGATCGTTTCGCAATCCTTCAATCTCGACGCTGGCAAAATATTTGACCGTGCTGGCTTCCGGATGTCCCAAGGGCTTCAACAGGCCGACGCTGACCAGAACGGGGATATGATCGGGTTCAAACCCAAGCCGCCAGGCGGTTTCAGCCGGGGTGAGCCGCCCCGGCAGGGCTGGCAAGCTCAGGATTTCCTTTCGTTCGGGATTCACACGACCTCCTTTCGAGTTACAATAATGGATGAAATGATCGGGCCGGTGGACCGAAGTCCACCGTATCGCCGGTCGAGCGGCCGCATATTCTCCAGTTCGCCGCGCTGGATCAGTTGAGCCAGGCGCCGCAGACCCTGGCCGAGGATGACCGCTTCTCCAGTGGCATAGCGGAGGTGGAGGCGTTCGGGCGGCGCGCTCTCACTTTTCTCGACGGCGTCATTGGCCGCGAGTTCCGCTTCAATGAATTGGGTTGTGCCAAAGAAATAGTCGTGGCCGTCATCAGCGGTGACGCCGAGTGCAAACGAATGCTTGTTCGTCGTATCGTGGCAGGGATTGCGCTGTGCTGACGCTTCAGTGGATGGAGACTCCCTTTCGGTTGTTTTCATAAGTCTGGATATTTTCGCGTGACGAAATTCTGCGGGATGAGTGAGTGGGCCGTTGTGCCCGCAAGACGGCGTTTAGTCGTACCACCTCGCCGATATGCTCGGCCCACTGCAAAATACGCTGGAGCAAGTTGTGCCGGCGAACCGTGGCCGACGGCACGGCCTCGACCGCGGCGACACGCGTGCTGGAGTCCGTGACGTGCGAACGCAACAGATCCTTGTCATCCGTAAATACCTGGCAGCGTTCACGGCCACGCGAGATGCTGACATAGAATTGTTGCTGGTTGATCGCTGGCAACGAACGCGAAGAGGCAACAACCAGCACTTCATCCACCGTTTTGCCTTGGGCCGCATGGGAAGTGACCGCGTAACCGTGGGTGAACGTGCGGTAGTGTTCAGGAATGACACGGCCATCCGTTAGCAGGATGTCGTCGCCTTGAATTGCTTTCACCTGGACCACTTCACCGTTGATGAAGTGCTGGCGCACGGCCACCGCGTTGGCTTGCAGGAGCAATTTGTCGCCGGCGGCGACTTTCAACATTCGAGATTCACCCACGTCCACACACTTGGCCAGCAACGCGGGATTCAGTGGGATCGTTAATCCATCTTTTCGCCGAACTGTCAGCGCATCACCTGCGGTCACAACCTCCACTGTCTCCCCGCGTTCAAAGCCATGTTTGGCTTGATGAAAACGCAGCATCATGCCGGGCCGATATTGCCGCACATCCCGTTTCTGCGCATCGGTCCACGAGAGCGAATCAAAGACTCGAAAGTCCTGTTCATCAGCGGAAACCGCGCCGGAGGATTTCAATGATGTGCGAATCTTCTCGGTCACGTCCTCAATCTCCGCCCACGTCGGCGCGACCAACAGGACACTTTGATTGTGTTTCAGGGTTTTCAGATACGCTTGAGCAGCCGCGGCATGAACTTCGCTGCCAGAAAGTTCAGTAACGGCGTCCATTCGTTCCAATTGCGCGAACGATTCTGCCGTACGCTTTTGCGCCGCCAATTCGACCGCCCGGCGATATTCCGCCTGACGTTGACGCCGGATGCGCGTCAATTGGCCAAACTGCAAGCCGGAGTGTTGCTCCAAGATCCGTAGCGCATCACCACGAGCGACCGAGGCGTGCTGGCCAGTGTCGCCAGAGAGAACGAGGCGGCACTTGTTCGCAATGTCAAACAACCGTTTCATGTCGTCAATTCCCACCGCCCCGGCTTCATCAAGCACGATCAAGTTGCGTTCGGACAATGAGCGATTGGAGACCAACAGACTTTGCAGAGTAGTGGCGTTAAATCCTTCCTTGCGGAGAACATCTGTGGCCGCCGCAGTGGGCGCGCAGAACAACGGTTCAATGCCGGCCACACGGCAGGCGTTCACCAGTTCACGCAACGCGGTGGTCTTGCCCGTGCCAGCCAGGCCGCGCAGGCCAGTGATCCGGTCGCTGGTGTTCAAGATGTGCAGGATGGCCCGGCGCTGATCTTCGCCGAACCAGTCGCCCGGTTTATAATTGGGACGCAAAGGCGCGACCGAATCGCGGCCCGTGTTCACGGTTTGAATCAGGGACAGTTCGGTTTCCAGAATCCTGTACGTGGAAAGTCCGCGTTCCGTTGTCACCACCTCCGGCGACTGCCGCAACGCCCGCTTCAATCGCGGCAAGTCCACCTGGCCTTGACCGTGCGACAGGGCAGCAGCCAGCAACTCATGCTGCGGCACGACCGACTCGCGCTCGAAGACGTGGGCAACCGCATGAGCCAACGACTCGCGCTCGCACTCCACCGCAGGCGCGATTCGAGCAGGTTGCGCAGAACCGATGAGCGACCGCAACGATTGTGCATCTTCACCGGATAACTGTGCCAGTTGGCGTTCACGGACTTCAGAGGTCGAAATGCCTTTGAGCTTCTTGGTCCGGCTTTGATGCACGGCATACGCCACCTCGTTATTGGAAAGTTTGCGTCCAAGTTTTTGCTCCATCTCGCTGACGATTCTGTTTACCTCCTGGGCGCGTTTGGAAAACTTCCTCATCACGGCGTCACTCACCCCTTCGATGTCAAACCCGTGATTGGCTAGTGTGGTGCGATAGCCAATCTGCCGCACCCCCCGCGCCAATTCGTTGCGATAGACTGCCGTGGCATAACGAATCGCGTCATACATCGCGCCTGCCTGTAACGCCTTCCAGCATTGCTCGCGTTCATCAAACGTGGCGTTAAAGACGGTGAAGTGCGTATGCAGTTGCGGGTCGAGTGTGCGGGAACTGGTGTGAACGAATTCGGCAGCAATCAGATTGCCGGTCGTGCGGTTCCGCTGGTTGCCTGCCTTGCGCACACGTGTTGCCGCAAAGGTTTCCAGTTCACGGAAGGCAATTCGAGCCGCGTCCTCGTGAACTTCGACCAGTCGCTGGTCTTCCATCACCACAGCCAAGACAGACACCGACTTGGGTGGTGAACAGGTAAAGTCGAAGAACACCCTGCGCTTATCCTTTTCATTCTGCCGCAAGGTCAGCCGTTCGCTGGTTTGCGGATGCTGGTTCTCGCACAACCCATAAAACTGTTCGCGGGTGACGTTTTGGCCTGCGCTCAATCCCAATCGTTCCGCACCGACGCCGATCCACTGGCCGGGACGAATTTCCCCGGCGGCGTAGTAGTCGTTTTGCGCCAGGTGTTCGACAAAGTAACCTTCGGCGGAGGCCAGGTCTTTATGGACGACCGCGCTAAACATACGAAACGATGTTATTCAATATCCGGGCCGAGTTTTGCATGGTTCGCACACAATCGGTTAATCCCCAGCCCACCCGTCTTCAGGACTTGAAATGCGTGTTCATTTATGTTGGCCAGTTTGACAGAAATGGATGGCGCAGAGATGTATGTGATACACGAGATGGAAACTCCTTGTTGGCGCTTTGACTGGCCGGCTTTCCTGCGGGCACTCGGAAACCGGCCAGACAAATCGTCTCCAAGTCACACTTATACGGTGAGGCACTCAACGAGCGTTCGTGAAACCGCGCTCCACGGCGCCGTCGTCCGTTCATGCCACTTCCGACTCGCTCCGTTCCGCTTGCGGTTTCAGAACACCCGTTCAGTGCTGCCGCAGGCTTGATTCATGCCCCTGATTGCGGTATGCTGCCCTCGAGTGAAAAAGATGTCTTTTCATGAAATGAAACGGCAGGAAGCGCAAAGCCGGATGGTGGCTGCGCGCAAAGCCCGCCGCAGTCCGCAGGCGGTCGCCAGGCTGCAACATCGGGCTTCACTGGTGGGCGACGGCGCGAAATGGCGTATCACTAATCTGAACCAAGTTGCCCGCGCCATTGCCAGATGGCCGTAACCCTGGGCTTTTCCCTCCACCAGTTCTCGGCAGTCTTCAAGATACGCGATGCGGACGGACAGCCGTATATCCTCATCGGCGGCCAGGCGGTCAATTATTGGGCGGAACACTATTTGTCCGACGAGCCTCAACTGGCAAAGTTACAACCCTTCACCAGCGAGGATATCGATTTCAAAGGCGGTCACGCTGATGTCGAACTCATCGCCCGGCAATTGGAGTTGAAACCAAGTTATCCGCCCAAAGTGGAAATGACCGCCCTATCGGGATTCATTCCCTTTCAAATCGGCGACCTGAAATCCACCATTGAAGTGGTCCGGCGAATTCCTGGCCTCTCGGATTCCGTCGCTACACCAGCCATCCAAGTGGAGTGGAGCGGGAGAACCATCCGGGTGCTCGATCCCATTTCACTGCTGGCGTGCAAGATGGTCCTGGCCGCAACGGTGTCGCAGGAAAAACGGCGCGACGTGACGCACCTGAAGATCTTGCTCCCCTGTGTTCGTGCGTTCCTGGCCCAACTTCTTCAGCAGGTTGAACTTGGCCAGCTACCGGCAAGGGACTGGTTGAAGATCGCCAACCAGGTGCTGAAATTGACGACCAACCATCGCGCCCGGAAAATCGCCAGCAAGCATCAGTTCAACTGGCCGGAAATCCTTCCGTTGACAGCCATCACCAAGAGTCAGCACGAGAAGATCAGGCGATTTCAGGAACAGCAGTTAGAACACGGTTACACCAAATCAAAGGGCATTTCCATCTGATATGTCCGCCGTTCCTTGACTGCGCGAGCGTCAGCGTGAGAAGCGATACTGATTCGTTGAACGGTTAATACTCCCCTGGAAACACATCTTTCAATTTCACTTTGAGCTTGTTCAAGATGGTTTCCAACTTGTTCAGCGTAATGTGGTGCTCGCCCCGTTCAATGCGGTGCAGGGTGGTGTGTGAAACGCCGGCTCTTTTGGCGAATTCCGCATACGAAAGGCTCCCTCGGGCCTTCCTCATATAGCGCGCAAATTCGCGATCCAGATTTCGTTGCACCACCCCAAACTGGCAAAATCTTTATCACGTATGCGTGATGACATTTCGTTTACATCGCCGCTCTTCCTGGGTTTTGATTCTCCGTTTCCTCTTTTCTGGTTCTGCTGGCAATGAATTCCAAGCCAAGCGGATCGAAATGCCGTCATTGCGGTAAGTTTTTCAACCCTGATTACCGCAACCGTTATCATCAATGCTATTGTCCAGCCCCTGGCTGCCGCTTGGTGAGCAAAGCGGCCAGTCAGCGCCGCTGGCTACGGCAGGCCCAAAACCGGGACTACTTTCAAGGACCTGAACATGCTCGGCGGGTGCAACAGTGGCGCAAATGCAATCCCGGTTATTGGAAGAAGAAACCAAGCATCCCCCAGAGAACCCAGGCAGGTGAATCACAACCACGTGAGCAGGTGCAGAAATCTTGTAACGTACCGAATGGCTTGGCGGGACCGTTACAAGATGTCTGCCTGGCACGGAACCCTCTGTTTATTGGGCTTCTTTCGGAGGTAGCTGGCAGTACGTTACAAGAAGACATCGCCGCCACCGTCGGTAAACTGCAAATTCAAGGGCAGAAACTTCTGGGGCTAAAGCCTTCAGATAAAAATGATTCGAAACGATGTCCAAATCATGACTGTCAAAAACGTCGGTCGGCGGGAGCGCCTGCCGCGAATATCGACTATTTGTCGTCCGATCACCGTCAATGCAAAAAAGTGTGATGGTGCTGACTTTCGAAAACCTTTCCTCCCCGGCTTAATTCTGCATGAGTAACAACGACCCAGAACCTTCAGCGATTTTTGCGACCGCCTACGTCCGGATGTCCACGGAGCACCAGCAATACTCGACCAGCAACCAAATGGATGTCATCCGGGAGTATGCCAAACGCCGAGGAATGCAGATCGTCAAAGAATATTCGGACGAGGGCAAGAGCGGCTTGAATATTCAAGGACGTGAATCCTTGGCACAGATGATTCAGGATGTTCAGGACGGGAAAATCAACTTCTCCCACATCCTTGTTTACGATGTCAGCCGTTGGGGGCGGTTCCAAGATGCCGATGAGAGCGCCTATTACGAATACATCTGCCGTCGGGCCGGTGTTGCCGTTCATTATTGCGCCGAGCAATTTGAAAATGACGGCAGCCCTGTTTCCACGATTGTCAAAGGTGTCAAACGCGCGATGGCCGGCGAGTACAGCCGCGAATTGTCATCCAAGGTATTCCAAGGAGCCTGCCGCTTGATCCAGATGGGATTCAAGCAGGGCGGAGCGGCTGGATTCGGACTGCGTCGAATGTTGATCGACCAGAACGGCCAGCACAAAGCCGTGCTCAAAATGGGGGAGCACAAGAGCCTCCAAACTGATCGGGTGATCCTGATTCCCGGGCCGGACGAGGAAGTCAAAGTGGTTCGATGGATCTACCAAGCGTTTGTCAACGAGGGGAAAAGCGAATTGGACATTGCCAAAACGCTGAACGCTCAGGGGGTGCTCACGGATTTTGGCCGTGGGTGGACCCGCGGAACTGTCCATCAGATGCTCACGAATGAGAAATATATCGGCAACAACGTCTATCACCGCACCTCATTCAAGCTGAAACTTAAGCATGTGGCGAACCCGCAGGAAAAGTGGATTCGCGCAGATGGCATTTTTGAAGGCATCGTCGAGTCGAGCCTTTTCCACACCGCGCAGGGCATAATTCTGGCTCGAAGCCGGAAGCTCACCAATGACGAGATGCTGGAAAAATTGCGCGGAGTGCTCAACCGGCACGGACGCATCAACGGCATACTGATTGACGAAGCGGAAGACCTTCCATCGAGCGCAGCCTTCCGACATCGTTTTGGCACTTTGGTGTCCGCGTACCAACTGATTGGGTATAATCCCGGCATCGATTACAGCTTCATTGAAATCAATCGCAAACTGCGCAAGGAGCACCCGGAAATTGTGGCATCGGTGATTCGGCGGATTGGGGACTTGGGAGCGGTCGCCTCTTGGGACGAACGAGTGCAGTTGCTTCACCTGAACAACGAACTACGTGTTTCCATTGTGCTGTGCCGCCACTGGATAACAACTGGCGGTTCGTCGAGGTGGGTCGTCAGGTTGGATGAGGGACTGAAGCCGGACATTACGGTCGCCGTTCGGATGACGGCGACGAATGAAGCCATCCGCGATTACTATTTGTTGCCGGGGATCGACATGACATGGGAAAACCTGCGCGTCGCGGAAGAGAACGGCGTTTACTTGGATGGGTATCGGTTTGATACGCTAGACTATTTTCTGGGTATGGCGGAGCGCATCAAGCTTCAGGAGGCTGCGTGAACGATGAGGTCAAAATGATCCCGATTGAGCGGATTCGCATTCTGAATCCGAGGCATCGCGACCGGAAGAAGTTTGAAGTTATCGTCCAGAGCATCAAAAACTTGGGGTTGAAAAAGCCGATTCAAGTCAGTCTGCGCTCTACACAAGAGGAGGAGGGGCCGGGGTACGATCTGGTTTGCGGCCAGGGTCGCATCGAAGCGTTCGTCGCCTTGGGTTATAAAGAAATTCCGGCGGTGGTCGTCGAGATTTCAAAAGAGGAACGTCTGCTTCGCAGCCTGGTTGAGAACATGGCCCGCCGATACCCGGCACCCCTGGCCCTGATACGTGAAATTGAACGGCTTAAGGCAGCAGGGTACAGCAATGCTGAAATTGCGAGAAAACTGGATATTGATGACTCGATGGTTGCCGGCCTAATCGCGCTCAAAAACGCTGGAGAAGAGCGTCTGTTGGACGCGGCCACCAGCGGACGCATTCCTCTCGGCGTTGCAATGGACATCGCCAAGACGGACAGCGTGGAAGCGCAACGCGAACTGCTCAAGGCGTTTGAAACCAAGCAGCTCAACTATGTATCCATCCGAGTCGTGAAGCGCCTTATTGACCAGCGGCAATTCGCAGGCAAGCAACGCGACACCAGTAGTCGAGCCGGGCGGAGGAAACTGACCAGCGCCGAGAGCCTGGTGAATGCGTACAGGCGAGAGAGCCAGAAGCAAAAGTTGATGATCCGCAAGGCCAAGATTTGCGATGCCAAACTCGTTTTTATCGTCACAGCATTTGACAAACTGCTTAGTGACGAAAACTTCGTGACCCTGCTGCGGGCTGAATCCCTTTCCACCATGCCAAAGTATTTATGGACCAAGCTTGGCGCCAAACACAAGGAGGCTGCATGACTGAACCAAAACTCGGATTTGAAATGCGGAAGATTCGCCTTTCGCTCGCGGTGATACTTCCTGTACGTCAGGTGAAAGACCCTCAGAAGAACGTCCGGCGGTACCAAACAATCCGTGCGTCCATCAAGGAGGTCGGACTGGTTGAACCACTCATCGTTCATCCGCAGAAAGATGGGGCGGGAACATATCTGCTTCTGGATGGCCATCTCCGGTATTTTGCGCTGAAAGAACTCGGCGAAACCGAGGTGGACTGCATCGTTGCCAACGACGATGAAAGCTTCACCTACAATGCCCGCATTAGTCGGTTGGCACCCATCCAGGAACACAAAATGATCGTAAAGGCAGTTCGTAACGGGGTAAAACCGGAACGCATCGCGGCGGCCCTAAACATCCCTGTCAGGAACGTTCGGGCGTCAATGAAGCTGTTGGATGGAATTCACGAAGAGGCCGCTGATTGCTTGAAGGATAAGCCAATCAGCCCCAAAGCGATTCATTTCCTCAAACAAGTCACCTGCGTGCGTCAGATCGAAATGGCGGAACTGATGGTAAGCACCAACAATTTCACGGCTGGCTATGCGGAGGCCCTAGTTTTTGGCACGCCGAAAGATCAGTTGGCGCAACCCGGGAAACCAAAGGTCAAGGAGGGATTGTCAGCCGAAGAAATTGGCAGGATGGAACAAGAGATGGAAACCCTGGAGCACGACCTGAAAGCTGTTGAGGAATCCTACGGAGAAAACATGCTGAATCTGACCCTGGCTCGCGGCTACGTGAAAAAACTCATCGACAACGCCAAAGTTGTGAGGTTCTTGAACGGAAATTATCGTGACATTCTTTCGGAGTTCGAAGCACTTGCAGCCGCCGAAACTTTGTGACGCGAACCAGTGAATCCGCATCATTTGCCAAAAGGAATTCCAAAACCGCAATTGCTGACAACTCGGCGCTTTGACTGCCTGGCTTTCCTCGTGCCTCGAAAACCAGCCAGACAAATCGCCTCGCCTCGAACACCTATACGGTTATGCACTCAACGGGCGTTCCCGAAACCACGCTCCACTGCGCTTCCGTCCGTTCATGCCACTCCCGACCCGCTCCGTTTCGCTGCCGGTTTCAAAACGCTGTTCACTAAGCGTCATCTCGCTCCATGGGGTGATTGGACGCAAAGATGCTACGCAGATCAAGAGTGTGCGCTGAGGCGGGACGAATGCCACAGCGTGGTCATCGCCGCATCCGAATTAGCGGTGTTCCAGCCAGTCAATGCTCCGAATGGCCGGATTCAAGGCAGAATTCGCTCTTGCAAGCATTCTTCGTGGGCGTGACAATGCTCGGGTCAGCCTTTCCCAACATTCTTGGTTTCTTCCAAGGGTTCCGGGCGAGATTGATTCACGTAGCGCAACGAACTCCGCCGAAAACGGAAGTGCCGGAGACCATGAAGCAATTATGAACACGCGCACAATCCATTGGTTCCTCCTTCCCGCGCTATTCGCCGGTCTCGGCTTGCTACTGCCGGGTCGCGTGACGGCCCAAACCTTCACAACCCTGCATATTTGCACTGGCGCTACCGACGACGCAGGCAATCCGCAGGCCGGATTGATTTTATCGGGCACCACCCTGTATGGGACGGCGAATGGTGGCGGTGTGGGCGCTGGCGGGCTGTTCGTTATCAGCTCGGATGGCACGGGTTTTAGGATGCTGTACGATTTCGCTGGCGTCCCCGTTAGCGGCGGCGACGGAGCTAATCCGCAGGGGGGGTTGATTTTATCGGGCACCACCCTGTATGGGACAGCGAATGGTGGCGGCAGCAGTGCGAATGCTGGCACGGTGTTCGCCGTCAACACCAATGGCACAGGTTTTATCGTCCTGCATGCTTTCGCCGGTTATCCCAACGATGGAGGCCACCCGACAGACCGATTGATTTTATCAGGCAACACCCTTTACGGGACGACCTATAGAGGCGGCAGTCTTCGCGCGGGCACGGTGTTCAAGGTCGACACCGATGGAACGAATTATACGATCCTCCATATTCTCGCTAGCTCCAGCGACGGATCGAATCCGCGAGCCGGATTGATTTTATCGGGCAACACCCTGTATGGAACGACGACCAGTGGCGGCACTGCGAACAACGGCACGGTGTTCGCCATGAACACCAATGGCACGGGTTTTACCAACTTGCATAATTTCACCGCACTCTCAAATTCCACCAACAGCGACGGAGTGGGTCCGCAAGCCGATTTGATTTTAGTGGGCAACACACTGTATGGAACGGCGGTTATTGGCGGCAGCTCGGGCAATGGGACCGTGTTCGCCGTCAACACCAATGGCACGGGTTTTACCAACTTGCATAGTTTCACTGCGGTTGGCACAAATTCTTCAGGTGTCTATACGAACGGTGATGGAGCCAATCCGCAAGCCGGATTGATTTTATGGAGCAACACCCTGTACGGGACGGCCAGTGTAGGCGGCAGCTCGGGCAATGGGACCGTGTTCGCCATCAACACCAATGGCACGGGATTTACGAACCTGCATAGTTTCACTGGCGGCAGCGGCGGAGCTGATCCGTATGCCGGATTGATTTTGTCGGGCGATACCCTGTATGGGACGACGGCTGGCAGCAGCACGGCCAATGGCACGGTGTTCAGTCTTTCGTTGGGCTCCGTCAGTGTCAGCGCGCCGCAATTAGCAATAATTCTTTCGAAAGCCAATGTCATTTTGACGTGGCCGACCAATGCCGCCGGGTTCACTTTGCAATCCGCGACGGAGCTTGGTTCATCGGCAGTCTGGACCACCAATTCTCCAGGACCCGTCGTCGTCAACGGGCAGAACACGGTGACCAATCCTATCTCAGGCACGAAGCAGTTTTTCCGGTTACGTCAGTAGTTACCCTGACCGGCTGCCAAGCTGCTCAAGCTGCCTGAACGAGGAGTCTCAACCTTCAGCGCTTCGCAATCTGCACACCTGTGCTGCATTTTTAATAGTTTCAGCCGAACGGAAATTATCGCGGCTTTCTGGAATGGGAAAGCCGTTCATTTTGGTTAGACACCATCCCCTTATCAGAATAAGGTGCCGCTTCCGCCGGATCTCCGCCGGTTGTCCGGCGCCAATGCTCCCAAAACGTCGGGCAATTGCCCGACAACCGCCGAGCATCAGCCGCGCAGTTTCCCAGCAGCATCCCGGTAATTGCAGAAAGCCGTCCGAGCAGTATCCGGCGCAATGGCCGCCCAAATGCCGGGGCATCTCCCCGATGTCTCCCTGCAACGTTTCGGCAATCGGCGAGCAGTGGCCCAGTAACATCCCGATTCATCCCGACTGCGTCCGGGCAATGTAGCTCGGGAACTGGTAATGAATGTCCGCTCAGCAAGTCGCGCAACATCCATGAACTGACAGGCGTGGACGTGCAATGTCCACGAACACTCCATGTCGGGAGACAGTCCGCAGCCACGTTCAATCCACGAACTCGGTTTGTCCTCGATTAGTCCGTCTCCACCAAAAGTCCGCTTTCGCGCATCATCCACGGACTTGGACAATCCGCGAAAAGGCATCGGCCCCCCGCGCGGACGCGTTCAGTCCATTGACATTAAACCATCGTTTCCGTGTCTGACAGAACTCGATGCCACACCAACCAAGCATCGCAACTCAGTTTTCTGTTTGCTCCCGAACGAACACGCTCACCTGCCGCAATGTGCTCGTGAAATCCTTCTCCAAAGGAAATGTCTTTTGGAAAGCCTTCCCTTTGGAATGTACGGATACCCTAACCTCTCCTGCTGCCGGGTCGTAAATTATTTTTGCTGAGGCTCCTCGGCCACCCGTTCGCCAGCTTTTTTCCCACGCTTCCAGTTCGCTTGTGCTAGAAAAAGTTTGGATTGGATGTCCCCGCCAGATTCCTTGAAGGAGCGCCACGTCATTCGTGTCTGTGCCGCGAGTGCCGCCCGCCGTGTCCAGCATTGCCACTTGAATTACCGGTGTATTCGATGTGCGGAACATTGGCAATGCCACGAGAAGAACCACCGCTGCCGCTGCTGCGAGACCCAGCACCCAACGCCAGTTCCATGTCAGACTTCGATTTGGCTCTTTCTCCGCGGCTGGGCGACCGAGCGTTTGCCGCACTTTCTTTTGCAACCGCTCGCGCGCATAGGCGGGAAGTTCGCCTCCCGGTGCTTGCGCAGCGCTCACAAGCGGCAGCGCATCCTTCGCCGTTCGCACGTCGGCCTGCAACCGCTCAAATTCCGTTTTCAACTCAGGCTCGCGCGCCAGTAGCGCGTCTAGTTCAGCGCGCTCCGTGTCCGTGGCGTGGCGGGCGATTACCTTCAAGGCCAGATCAAAAAAGTGTTGGTCATTCACGTTCATGAAGTTCATCGCAAAAACAATCTAATTTCTTTCAACTTTCATTCTGACCGCCCCACAGCCTCCGCAATGTCTCCAACCCGCGCTTCAGATAGACCCCGACACTGCCGATGGCCACGCTACGCTTCTGGGCAATTTCCTCATACTTCAACCCGCTCAAGAAAAAATCGCTCAAAATCGCCCCCTGGGGCGGCGTCAGCTCCAAAAGAGTTTTTCTCAGGCGCTCGGCGAGCTCCTTTTCCTCCAAATCCGCGAGAGGGGAATTCATCGATGCCGGTTCGTGCGGATTGGCTTCCTCGCCCGCCTGCATATCGAGGGGGCCCGTTTTTCCCTCGCCCCGCTTCTTGGCAAACCGCTCGCGCAGCAGGCTCACTGCTTTGTGATGAGCGATGCTAGCAGCTAACGGTTTCAGTTCCTCAACGGTCTTGACCTCATATACCTTTTGCACGAGCGCCTCTAGCGCTTCAATGGCGACATCCTCGGTATCCTCCGGAAGAAATGGTTGAAGCTTGAGTTTAGCGACCGCGATCGCGGTCGGCCAAAGCCAATCAAATGCTTCGTTCCAGGCCTCTGGATCGCTCTGTTGAAGCGCCTTGAGGCTCGGCGGGCTGACTAATCTGTCCACAGTGCGATTCTGGACACCAGGGACCCCAAAATCAAAAGAGTTATTTTCTGTATGAATGGTCCGCGTAGCGCCTGGTGAAAAACAGTTGTAAGAAATCCGCAGCATTTCGCGATTCAGGGGGTGAAGAACGTTCGAGTGAACAAACATCAAACTGGGGGCAAACGCCTCCAGCACTGACGAACCGCCTCAAAAACAAATCAAAGTTATGAAAATTCTGGCCAAACTCGCACTCGCCTCCGTAATCCTGATCGCCGCCACTTCCGCCCAAGCCGAATGGGTCAGCGGCCATTTCCGCAGTAGCGGGACGTATGTTGCCCCGTATTATCGGACGCCCGCCAACGGCATTCCTTACGACAACCTCAGCTATCGGGGGTACCCCTCACAGCAACCGGGCTACGTAGCCCCGCGCTCGTGGTCGTTCGGCTCGGACTTGAACCAGCCGAGAACGATGCCCTACAACCGCCTCTCCAGTCCTAACCATACATACTCATATCGCAATCCTTTCGCTGCCTCCCCATCAGTGAGCGTTCGCGGCTACTACCGGAGTAGCGGCACATACGTCCAGCCTCACTTCCGCACATCGCCCAACTGGACCACAACCGACAATCTCAGCTATCGCGGTTACGGCACCATACGCGTGCCGCGCTACTAACCCACAATCCACCAGGGTCGTTTCGTACGGCGGGCGCCCCGCATCAACGAACGGCCTCAATAAATCAAAACCATGAAACTGGAGCCGTTCATAAGTAGCTTCGCTTGATTCAGCTTCTAGTGTTACGGCGCCGATTAAGAAAGGATCGACAAATGTCTAACAACATCGAAACCCCAAATCACGAGGTCCGAATCGCGTTCCTCGGCTACATGGAATTTGACAACGCTGCTGCCTATCGCGGAGCCATGCTGGTCACGGATGGGTGGGGGAAGCCGCTCGAATTTCGTTGTACCGCGCCGGTCAAACCGAATGCCGTGCAGAGGACCCTCTACGGCAGGACGCTCATGCCTCACATTCTCGTTGAATTAATTGGGGTACCGCTCCTCCACGCTGTCCAGCAGAAGCCTGAGGTCGTTGTCGTCCAGGAAAGTATGTTCTTCGACTTAAGGTATAAAACCGAAACGCCGGTTGTGCGGCTCCGCCGCCAAGGCTTGGACGTGAAGGTGCGGGGTGATGACGAAGGCGGCGAACCGAAACCAGTAGTGATGGCGTCCGAGTCCGGGAAGTTTGACCCAGTAGTCATGGAGCCGCATTGGCAATTCGCTGGCGACCTCAATTCCTGCCACGAGCGAATGCACGAGCTGTTCGGGCGGTGGGATTTGATGGAGCCATTCGATCGGTTGAGCAAAGGTTTGGACTACGTCCATCAACAGAAAGAATTGGCGGGTTAAAATGTCGATCGTGTTCAGCATCTTGCGGCGCGTTCACTTCGGTGCTGCTAAAGCGGTGGCGCCCCTACAAGCCGTTCGAAGCGCCCGCCTGGACGCTCCCCACATAGCGACGCCAAAGCTTGGCCTGCTCGAATTCGGCGTTTACCGGTTCGATCGGATCGGTCATTGCCGCGCGCCGCTGCTCTACGAAAAACCAAGATGCCAGAGTATCAACCTTGAGCGACTCAGAGGACGCGTTACTGGCAATTTGCCCTTCGCTTTCACAGTGTCCACGTCGCCACGTGTCTCACTACTGAGCGCGCCTGCGATACGGGAACTTCTCCACTGGAAACCGCCCAAAATAGGCGCCGTCAGTTCGAGTGAGTACAACTTCCTTCCACTGGAGCACCGGTTAGTGGCGTTCCTGGCCTGCCCGACAGTTTTTTGGCAGTCGCTGGAACTTCAGCCACCTGCAGGAGACGGGCTCGTGCTATGCATCAAGCCTCGCTCGCTTGAACTTCCCGCCACCACTGCGGTCTGCTTCTTCATTGCCACGGCTGAGGTTGCCGACTACTCCTGTTTGCTTACCGAACTCGTTCAAGTCTCAGCCGACCTCTTCAAACGACTAGGAAACGCGGGGACGAGTGGCAAGGACTATTCGGGAGCCAACCCACGGCAGGCCGGGCAGGTGGATCTTCCCTTGGAGCGATCTCAACGGGGACACTCGGGCCAACCAAATGGCGGCTACAAAAAGAGCTACTCAGAAACCAAGAATGGAGGCGGAGGCATCAGGAGGCAGGGAATGACCATTTGGGATCTTCTGTTTCCCATGCTCCAGCCTCCGCTCGGCGATCTCCAAGCGCCCGAGCGGGTTCTCTTGCCGGCAGATTTGCTGCCACACCAACCCGACGGCGTCCATTTTCTTGCCCTTCGTGAGGCGGCGCTTCTTGGAGACGGCGTTCAGACGGGCAAAACGGTTCAGACCATCGTGGCGATGAAACTCTTATTCCAGACTGGGAAGATCGAATCAGCGTTGGTTGTCTGTCCCATCCAGACTTTGATCCATTGGCAAAAGCAATTGGAGAAGTGGGCGCCCGAATTGTGGCAAGGATTGACCGTCGTCCGTAGCGCCAACCGAGACGAGCGGCGGAACAGGTGGCGGATGCCTGCACATGTTTACGCGACGAATTATGAGACGCTGGTTGCGGACTTCGACGAGATAGTTTCCGTCAGGGGAGACAAACGCTTTGGCTTGATCGTAGCCGATGAAATTCAAAAAATTAAAAACCGGAAAAGCGGGTTTGACCAATTGAAAGAACTGGGAAAGAGCGCGAGGTACCGATGGGGACTGTCGGCAACGCCCCTTGAGAACTCGATTGAGGACATCGTCTCAATTTTCGAATTTCTTAAACCGGGTCTGCTCCGTCACGGTCTGGAAAATGAACATTCGGCCAAGAAGAGAATTGAGCCTTTCTTCTTACGCCGGCGGACCGCCGACGTCGCGAAGCACTTTAAGGAACCTAGACATGACAACCGCTTCGTCCGAATGGAAAGTTCTCAACTTGAAGCCTACGAGCTGGCGTTCAGCGAATCCGTTGCCGAGTTGAAACGCCTGGGCGAGCAGGTCACGCTAACCCACGCTCTGGCGAAGCTACAGGCGCTCAAGCAGCTCTGCAATGTTCACCTCCCGAGTGGTGAGAGTGCGAAGTTGGAATGGCTGCTCGACACATTAGAGGAAATCAAGGCCGGTGGCGACAAGGTGCTGGTCTTCACTCAATACATCGAGAGCGGCCGCGATTTCCTTGCGGAGGGTTTGAAAAACTTCGGCTGCGTTACTTATGACAGCCAAGGGTCGGACACACAGAAGCAAAAGTGTATCAGGCGGTTTACGGATGACGTCAGCAACACGGTGTTTCTCGCGAATCCAAAAGTAGCAGGCGTCGGGTTGCCAGATCTGAAAGCGGCTAACTATGTCATCCACTTTGACCACTGGTGGAACCCTGCGGTGGAAGAACAAGCGAACGGGCGCATTCTCGGTATCGGTCAAAAGAAGGACGCATTCATCGTTCATCTATGGGTCGAAAACAGCATCGAGGGAAGGATTCAGTCAATTTTGGCGCGTAAGCGCGATCTCTTTGGTCGGGTTATTGATTCACAGGCGAACGTTAACGGGAGCGGACTGACTGAGGACGAATTGTTCGAGCTTTTCGGATTGCCAACGCCGCCTAAGAGGCAGCCCACAGCGGTGTTGGCGGCGAAACCCGTATCCGATCCAAAGGCGGGTGGTGCTGCCGCCCGCGACAGCTCTGCGGCCCAACGGCACTCCGCAGTTGCGCCCCAACAGCTTTCACCGCCCGAATTCGAGGATCTGGTCGCGCGCCTGTATAATGCGATGGGCTACGCCGTGCAGCGGACAGCGCAAACCCGCGATGGAGGCATCGATGTTATCGCTATCCGTGACCACCCGACAGGACGGGACAAGTTGGCTATCCAGTGCAAGCGACAGGAAAAGCCGGTGGGCAGGCCGGAGCTCCAGAACCTGCTCGGCGTTATCGCGGCTGACCCGTCTTTTTCCGAGGGGGTGATGGTAACAACCTCCACATTTTCTTCTGACGCGCAGCGGTTTGTCGAGCAGAACGCACGCTTAAGGCTCGTGGACAAAAACACGTTGGCCCGGCTGCTGGTGCAGAACCGAGTTCCCGTGAAGAAGTAGGACTTTCACCGCTCGAGTTCGGTAAGCTTAAGATTAACTGCGCGGCAATTCGCCCATATTTCGACCTAATCCTCGCTCGATCTTTGCCAAAAATGCAGGCAGGGTTGAGCTATGCAGGTTGGCCAGACATACCTGAAAGTGTGCGCAACCGCCTCGGCACTCGTGATCTCCTCTCTTGCCGTGTGCGCGGCGGAGTCGCCAGCGAACAGGCCGACCTTTGAATACAAACAGTACAGAAGCATCGCAGAGCTGACCAACGCCATTCGAGAAATCAAGCAACACTTGGACGCTGTAGAAAAGAAGTTCGGAAGCAGCGACACGAACGTTGCAAAGCTCCTCAGCGGCCTTGCTTCTTGCTACGAGGATCTGGGTGATGACGCGCAAGCCCTGCGCCTGAGCCAGCGCTCCTTGTCCATCCGCGAAGCGCTGCTGGGACCTGATCACGAGGATGTAGCGGACTCCCTGAGCGAACTGGCGTTTGATTTTTGGGGAATCGGTGATTACCAACAAGCTGAGCTCCTTTTTCAGCGGAGCCTGACGATCACGGAGAAGCTACTTGGCCCGGAGCACTTTGAACTCGCCACGACATTGAACGACCTTGCCGACCTTTACCGTGAGCAGGGAGATTTGGCCAGAGCATTGCCGCTTTGCCGACGCGCTTTGGCGATTCGGCAAAACGTGCTGGGCCGGGAGCATCCCGATGTCGCCGACAGCCTTACTACCCTGGCACAGATACTCGCGGGCCTTGGAAACCAGCGCGAAGCGCTCGACTCGTGCCGGCGGAGTCTGGCTATCTCGGAAAAGGTGTTGGATCCCGATCATCCTTTGCTCGCGGACGGCTTGTTCGCGCTGGGACGCGTGCTCAGCGATCTCAAAGAGTTTCCAGCGGCGTTGTCCGCTTACCAGCGCGGTCTGCTCATTGATGAAAAGATTTCCGGACCGGATCATCCCACCGTCATCGAAGACCTGAGTGAGATTGCCGTCTTGTTCGGACGGCAATCGCGATGGGATGAATGTCTCTCAACATCTGTCCAACTCTGTCAGCGGCAGCGCCGCCACGTTATTGGCCAAACCCTCGCCCTGTCTGACCTCCGTGCGCTGAGTTTCATCGAGTATAGCTTCGAATCCACGGAACTTTTGCACTCGGTCTGCGCCGAGGGTTCGTTACCAAGTTCGGAACCAGCCTCGCGGGCTGGGGCAGAAGGGCTGGCCCTGAACAAAGCTTTTCTGGAGGAGGTCCGCGCGGCCCAAGCAGCGTTCGGACTAGATCGGGACGGCGCCACGAAAGAACTGCGAGAACGATACCGCGAAGTGCAGGTTCAGTTGGACCGGATGGCGAAAAGTAGGCTTGACCAAGCAAGCCGCGATGGCACTCGGCGGGAGTTGCAAAACGAGTTGAGCCGACTTGAGCAGCAGCTTTCGGAACGATCAGCCCTTCTCGCGCAAACGGTGAGCGACCGAAACCTGACGCTCCTGGACATCGCCAAGAATCTTAAACCTCAAGCCGCTCTGATCGATTTTGTTCAGTACCGCCGCTGCGATTTCGCCGCGATAGGCACGAATCGTTGGAGGGAGCTGCGCTACGCGGCATACCTGACATTTCCGCTTACAAACGAATCGATCAACGTTGTGGTGGAGCGGGTTGACTTGGGTGAAGCCGCGCCGATCAATGACGCCGTCGAAGCCATTTATGGGCCCCTGTCGCTCGGCAAGGGCTATGCCAATACGAATTTCCACGCGGCATTGCGCCGCTTGAGTGATTTAGTTTATGCCCCGCTTGCCCGATATCTCACGAATGCTTCCCACCTCATCATTTGTCCCGATGGCCTGTTGAGCCGCCTGCCATTTGAGATGCTGCCGGTCGGCACCAAGTTTATGGTGGAAGAGAAAACCATCAGCTATGTCACCAGCGGCCGAGAAGTTGTCCGGCTCGCGAGTCGAAAGTCCAACTTCGATCAATCGCGGGTAAGCGTCCAAAGTTCAAAGTCTGTCGTAATGGGAAGCCCTGATTTTGATTTCGAGTTGCAGCGTAGCAGCCGAAGTAACCCGGCGCTGACATCAAGCTCTGAACTCTCAACCAACAGCCCTCAACCAGAAAACCAGAGCCTCCTCTCGTCGACTCCTATGAGAGCACTTAGCCGTGATTATCGTGACTTGAAATTCAAGCCGTTGCCAGGTGCGGAAGCTGAGGCGCGCAGTGTGGCAAAGCTGCTCGGCGGCGAGTGTGTCCTGCGTCTGGGTGCGGATGCGCGGGAAGCCGAGTTGAAGGCTGTGCAGTCGCCACGCGTGCTTCATCTGGCGACGCACGGCTTTTTCCTCTCCGATCAGGAGTTCAAGCAAACGAATACATTGCGCGAATCGTGGATGGGGAATTGGGGGACGCGGTTGAATGCGTGCTTACCACAAGATGAGCGGCAAAATCCCCTGCTTCGTTGCGGCATCGCTCTGGCGGGTGCTAATCACGCACAAGAACTCACCAATGCGGTCGCGGAAGACGGCTTGCTCACAGGGTTGGAAGCCTCGCAGCTGAATTTGCAGGGAACGGAACTGGTCATCTTGAGCGCCTGTGACTCGGGCTCCGGCGAGGTGAAGATAGGCGAGGGAGTCATGTCTTTGCGCCGCGCGTTCAGAATCGCCGGAGCGGAGAGCGTCTTGGCCAGTCACTGGAAGGTCAGCGACGAGGCAACCACCCAGTTGATGACCGAATTCATGCGGTGCTGGCGCTTGGGTGCCCCTCGCGCGGCGGCATGGCGAGAAGCGCAATTGGCATTACTGCGCTCCAAGGAGTTTTGCAACCCCTACTTCTGGGCGGCGTTCACCTTGACCGGGCAGTGGAGATAGTCCCAATGCGGTAGTGTTTGGTGCCTGCGGCGGAAGCCAACCTTTTCGAAATAAAGTTCCTGTAAGAAAACTCCCCGCCTTTGCGATGTTATGGGCGACGGCAGTTCGATTGGACAAACAAAACCGGGCGCGTGCGCCGCCGAGACCGACGAACCGCTTCAAATAAACAAGAAATGACGTGAAAAATCCTGATAGAGCATCGAGAGGCGTCTCGATGCTCTATCTATTGGAGCGACATTGGGGTTGTTTTTTGACCGACGCAAGAATCATTGGCAGTATCAACCATGTGCGAACCAGGTTTCCGATCGTCAGGTCAACGCGGCGTTGGTTGTTTTCATTTAGCTGTATTTTGACCATGTCCTTAAACTTTCAGCCAGTATTGGCAGCGGATACCGGCCCAGGGGCCTCGGCGGAACTTGCGGAATTGCTCAAAGCGGCGAACCAACTATGGCTGAAGGGTGATGCGACCAATGGGATCCCAGAATATGAACGTTTGCTCGGCCAGATCGAAAAGGCATTTGGGAAAAATTCTTCGATTGAAGGTTTGGTGCTTTTTCGGATTGGTTTTCTAAATGCAAGACAGGGAGAATTTGAAAAGGCACTGCCGTATCTGGAGCGAAGCCAGAGGCTCACAGCTCCGTTGCCCGACAACGAGGAGAATTTGGTGACGAAGGCAAATCTCTACTGGGGCTTGGGCATGAGTTACAAGTCCCTCCTCAAGCCCGAACAGGCCATTCAAGCTTTCAACGAGTCCCTCAAACTCAAAGAGAAACTCCTGGGTGCTGACGATCCGAGCCTGGTGGAACTTTTGATCATCGTGGGCGACTTGCATTCCGCCCAGCAGCGGCCTTTGGACGCAATTCCACTGCTCGAACGCGCTCTGGCTATCAGCGAGAAAGCATTTGGAAAGGAGAGCGCGGAAACAGCAAGAGTGCTCGCGTCGCTTGGAAATACCGAAGATCAGGCTGGGCACTTCGAGGCTGCGCTTGACTGTCTCAAGCGAAGTCTTCAAATCCGTGAAAAAACACTTCAGCCGACAGACCCGCAAGTGGCCACTGCTTTGCACAATCTGGGCTCGTCATACGCTGGCCACGGCGACTACCAACAAGGAATTCCCCTTCTCGAACGTGGCGTTGAGCTAATGGAGAAGAGCTACGTGCCCAATGACGCTCAATCAGCCTTTCAGTTTGCAGGCGCGTTAAACAACCTTGGGACAGCGCAAATCGAAGGTGGGGATTACGATAAGGGTGTCGCCGCGCTCCAACGGAGTCTTGCAGTAACGGAATCAACGTTCGGCAGCGCGTCTATCAATCTTGCAAGTGTTTTGAACTCGATCGGTGTGACGTGTCGCCGTCACGGTGATTTCGACCGTGCTAAGCAATTTTACGAACGAGCGTTGCGGATTCTGCAGGCTGCACCAGGCAACAGGAGTCGTGAACGTGTTGAGACGCTAAACAACCTGGCACAAATGCTTCTGGACATGGGCGACGAAGATGCTGCGTTAAATTTATTCAGCCAGAGCCAACAGTTGGGCGAAAGTCAACTTGGCCCGGCTGAACTTCCTGTGGCGTTCACTTTGAATGGTCTTGCATTGATTAACCAGCGGCGGGGAAACATGCCTAAAGCGTTAACCCTTTTTGAACGATCACTGACCATTCTGGAAAACAAACTCGGGCCGTCACACCGAGACGTCGCTGGCGTCTTGAATAATATCGCTGCCCTGCTTGAGAACACTGGCGATACGAATCGCGCACTGAGCACGCTCCAACGGGCGTTGGCTATACAGGAGAGAACTCTTCCTGAAATACATCCCGACATCGCTGTGACGCTTAACAATCTCGCTTCGTTCTCCGTCAAGCGTGGGAATTTGGTAGAAGCTCAGCGCCTGTTTCGGAAAAGCGTTGCGATTACCGATGCCGCAATCGGTCAAGACAACCCGGACAGTTGCGCACGTTTGGAAAACTTGGGCATTGTCGAATTCTTGAGTGGAGACGCATCAAGGGGTCTTGGTGAATTTGTAGAATCCGCACGACGGTGGCGGCGTTACCTAGCCTCACAAACCATCTTTCAGCAAAGTCCAAGTGCGTCACGGATTCAGGAAAAAGTCCAATCATCACGAGACTGGTTTCATTCATTATGCGCCGTTGCCCCGGTCAGCTTCTCACAGGCGTCATCATTTTGGGGCGCAGAACAACTGGCGTTCGGCAAGGCTTTGCTGGAGGAAGTCGAAACCGTGAGGGCACGGCTGACAGCGGATGGTCGGGTTCAGGTGCAAGCATTGCGGGAACAGGCAAATTCGATTCGCTGGCGACTTGAGGCGATTGCCTATCCCGGAAGCACGGCATGGTTACAGGAAAGAATGGATTGGCGAAGTTCCGAACGAGACAAGCTGGAACACGAGTTGAAAGCAATCGAAGAAAGGTTCACTGCGGCAAGCGAATTGGTAGCACTGACCGTGCGCGAGGGCGATATGTCATTGACTCAAATTGCTCACAGTTTGCCTCCAGATTCAGTCTTGGTGGATCTTGTCCAGTACCGCCGAACCGATTTCACAGCTGGAAACGACCAATGGAAAGAGCAACGCTACGCTGCGTATCTGACTTTCCCGCTGGCTCGCGATTCCGCCAGTGCGGTCATCAAACGCGTAGATTTGGGCGAGGCCGCGCCTATTGATGAAGCTCTTGGAATCATTGCTAAAAGGTTTTCCGCAAAACCGCCCCAATATCTCGCCAAAGATTTGCCGCCTGCCTTCCAACGGTTGAGCGACCTGGTTTATGCTCCGCTCGCTCCGTGTCTCACCTCCACCTCGCACCTCATCATTTGTCCTGACGGCCAGTTGAGCCGACTGCCATTTGAGATGTTGCCACTCGGCAACAAGTTTTTGGTGGAAGAAAAGACCATCAGCTACACCACGAGCGGGCGGGAAGTCGTTCGAGTAGCAAAAAGTCAGACGAACTCAAAATCACAGACGCAAACTACAAAACCTCTGGTCATGGGAAATCCAGATTTTGATTTAGATCTTTCGACCGCACCTCCGTCAAGCCCGAGCATCCACCTCGCGGGAGTGACGCCTGCACTGCGTTCGTTGAGTCGCGATTATCGCGGCCTGAAATTCAAACCGTTGCCCGGTGCGGAAGCCGAAGCACGTAACGTCGCGAAACTCCTCGGCAGCGACACCGCATTACGACTGGGCGCAGAGGCGCGAGAAGTGGAGTTGAAGGCGGTGAAGTCGCCGCGTGTGTTGCATCTGGCGACGCATGGCTTCTTTCTTTCGGATCAGGAATTCAAACGAACGAATTCCGTGGCCTGGGATTCCGCGTTCTCACGGTTTGATTCGCTTAAAGGTGGAGCTCCAAGAGATTGGGAGAATCCGCTGGTACGTTGCGGCATTGCCCTGGCCGGAGCGAATCGCGCACCGCAAATCACAAATGCCATTGCGGAAGATGGCGTGCTCACCGGATTGGAAGCGTCACTCCTGAATTTGCAAGGAACCGAACTGGTGATCCTTAGCACGTGTGACAGTGGAACGGGCGAGCTGAAGATTGGCGAAGGCGTGATCTCCTTGCGTCGCGCCTTCCGTATCGCGGGCGCGGAAACTGTGCTGGCGAGTCATTGGAGTGTGAGCGACAAGGCCACGAGTGAACTAATGACAGAATTCATGCGCCGCTGGCGCGCAGGCGAGCCGCGCGCGAAGGCGTGGCGCGACGCCCAGTTGTCTTTGCTGCGCTCGAAGGAATTCTCGAATCCATACTTCTGGGCGGCATTCACCCTCACCGGCCAATGGAAGTGATCCTTGTCGTGCGCCTTGATTTCTTTCAAAACCGAAGTCGGTCTAAATTACCAAGACAAGCGTGCCTCGCGCCTGCAATTGTATGGCTCGCTCGCGCCGTCAAGGTCGAACGCCCCTACGCCCCGCGTCTCCACCTTGACTGCACTCGCTTCGCCAGGAGGGATGGCGCTTAGGAGGGCCCGCTGGGAGTGTGCATGTCTGGCTCAAGATAGAGAAGCGCAGGCGCGATGAATGATGCTTGCAGTCTCAATGTATGTCGAATTCCTCGCGCCGGCTGAGGAATTAACGTAATGTTTCGAGTGGTCGAATGAACATCAAAGAAACCATCGCGATCATCAATCAGATGCAGGCAGACGGAGTAATCGGACGATACGCCATTGGTGGCGCTGTCGGTGCGGCGCTCTATCGCGTTGAAGTCGATTCGACAGACGATGTGGATGTGTATGTTCTTTTAAATCCCTTGCCTGGACGCCTGCTTGTGTCGCTCGATCCAATCTACGAATATCTAGAGGCACGAGGCTGTCGGTTGGACGCTGAAGGATATTCTATTGTCGCCGGCTGGAAAGTGCAGTTCCTTCCGGCCGACAAACCACTTTTGAAGGAAGCTCTTGATGAAAGTGTCGAGAAGCAGGTTGATGAGGTTCCTGTAAAGGTATTCTCACTTGAACACCTGGCGGCTATAGCTCTCCAGCTTGGGCGCCCTAAGGACAAAATCCGCCTGCCGCGGTTTTTGGCTTCGGATGATTTTCAAGAGCCACGCTTCAGCAAGATTCTTGAAACGCAGGATCTCCTTGATAAATGGCACAAATTCAAAAAGGAGATTCTCGACTAACGATGGATACGGATCACGAGCTTGAAAGTAACCGCGAGTATCAGCGCATTCTCGCTGAACTTTCGCCAGACGAGAGGCTACGCATTCTCGGGGGGGATTTCGATCTGCATCGTCAACTAAGCAAAAAACGGGACTATCGACGCACGATCTCTGAACTTCCACCTGAAAAGAAGCTTGCGCTTCTTGAAGAATTGCGAAGGCGCGCCCAAATGCTACAAGGGCGCCGACGATCCCCGCCCCCAAGCCCCGTGCAAAAGGCTAAACCTGGAAGAGGCAGTTCGGGGGTCAAATCCCTTAAAAGTGGACTACGATCATTTCGCAAAACTCGCCCAAGGGGGAATTCCCATCGCTTTGGGGGTCGCGCAACAGTTGGTGGAGTAAACTATGAGGTCCGAATTGCTGCCGCCATTGCAGTAAAGATTCTGTCAGGAGCACGATGTTCGGTTTGGCGCGGCATTAGCGGTGCCGATGTCTCCTCGATCACCATGCAGGCGCCTGAGTTGGTGGACGACATCGTTCTAAATCTGAAGGGGGACCCCGAGGCATCTGCCTTTATCTCGGCGAAAGAGCGCAGTGGGATCATCTCGCTTACGCCGAAGAGTCGGGCCTTTGCTGACACCGTAAAGTCCTTTGTCGGCCAGTTCCTGAAGCTGTCAATCGCCGGCCGCCGGAAAAGTCGATTTGTCTGGGCGGTTCCCTCCACCGTGGGCCGAGCCCTTACGCTCGATTTGGCGGATACTTTGGAAACACTCCGGATGGATGGAGGCGACCGCTCTCTTTCCAAGTTCATGCGTGCTCGTCAACCCAAGCAGGCGAAGGCTCTCGATTCCTTTCTGATACTCACAAGACGGGCTTGGAAGAAGCAAACGGCGAAGTCACCTACGGATGAGGAATTGCGCGAGTTCCTGGGGCGGGTCCACGTGGAGCTTTATGATTTCGAATTGGGTCAACACCTCGAACGGCAAGCAGAAGACGAGATTCGCAGCCACATTGCAGATGATCCTAAAGAAGCGCAGCGTATTTGGGAAAAACTAGAACACTTCTTCGCAAAAGTCGACCAGCGCGGCGTTCTTGTCACGCCAGGCTCATTACGCAAGGCGCTCGTTACCGACGGTATTAGGCTCAAGCATCCGCCCGATTACGCAGATGACATCGCAAAATTGGAAGAGTTAACCACTCGGAATCTTGAGCGCCTTAAGGAACACACGAGTCTTCCTTTCGATCAGAAGGCAGGTGACGCAATTCACCTCCCGCGAGTCGAGGAACTTTCAGCTCTCGTCACTGCCGCGAAAGCGGGGAATTTGTTGCTTACCGGCGAACCAGGATGCGGCAAGAGCGGTTTAATCCATTCATCCGTTGAACGATTGCGGAAGGACGGTTTTCCCACAGTCCTGCTGCTAGCGGAGGAGATTTTTGGTCCTCAGGCACAGGCTTCTGCTAACCCTCTTGGCATATCGCACGCATTGGACGAGGTTCTTCAGAACTGGCCGGGCGGTGCGGGTGGTTTTCTAGTTACTGATGCGCTTGACGCGGTTCGAGACGCGGAGACTCAGAAGCGTCTGCGACAGCTCCTGCACGACGTCCAAAAAGGTAGGTCAGGTTGGACGGTGATTGCTAGTGTGCGGGAATTCGATCTCAAATTCGGGCGGGAATTGCGCGAAGCATTTCCCGGCACCGGAGTCGCAGGCCATGCCTCAGGAGACTTCGCAGGAGTCGCACATTTTCACGTTACCAGATTGTCCGAAACCGAACTGGACCAACTTGCGGGCATGCGCCCGGAAATCTTCCCTTTTATTGACGCGGCGCGTAAGAATCCAAAATCGGCTGGAATTCACCGATCTCCATTCTACCTGCGGCTGGCAGCCGAATTACTGCGTGACAACGTTCCTGCGTCGCGTTTGGCGGACTGGGCTAGTCCGGCGCTGTTGCTGCGAAAGTTTTGGGAAGCTCGTGTCAAAGGAAGCCCCGGGGAAGGAGAACGAGAATTGGCGCTAGAGACTATTTGCCGTCGCATGGTTTCCTCGCAGAGCATGACAATATCCCTGAAGGAGCTTTCATTGGGATCTCCGGAACGCAATTCAGTCAATGAACTCCGCAGCCGAGGAATACTACAGTCCCCTGTTGTCCGGCTCGGGACCTCTGTTGGCGGCGACGAAATTCGGTTTACGCATCACCTCCTGCATGATTACGCAGTCGCGAGGTCGCTGATTCCTGAAACTCCGGGGCCATTCTGTGATTTCGCGGTTCGTAAACCTCTCTTGGCGGTATTTTATCGGCAGAGCTTTCTTTTCGCTTTGGAAGAGCTCTGGGACGGACCCAACGGTCGGGAAGGGTATTGGGAATCAGCCCTCCGATTGGAGGGCGTCGCCAACATGCACAGTCTAACGCGAATACTGGCGCCGGTGTTGGCGGTTCGCCGAATCGAAACCCTCTCAGACCTGCAGGCGCTTCTGACCGCTGTCAGTTCTTCAAGTAATAGCGGCTCACCAGGCCATAAAGCTCTGCTCCATCTTGCATCGGGACTCCAAGACGCGGGCGAGGACGCGATACGCACTGGTTCAGTAGGGTGGTGCGGGTTTGTCGAGGGTTTGTCAAACCTGCTCACGACCAAGCCGTTCGTTGAATGGCCGCTGGTTCAAATACTCGCTAGATTGAATGTGGTTAAGGTGGGGACTGACCTGACCCAAAGGTTGGCTTTGAATGCTGCAGGGCGTCGCCTGCTCGGTCATCACGTCGCTCAGAAGGTGTCCAAGGAGCGGCAATATCCTGCGCGGGTCGCTGTTGAAACAGTTTGCCGGACATTCACCGCAGCTCCCGCAGAGAGCGAAAGGGCGCTGCTGTCACTTCTGCTTCCCGCACGACTTGCGCAGTTCCCGCACCACGACCTGCGCGAGCTTGCCAGCTACCTAGGATACTTGGGCACGAACGGTGAAACTGTCGTGCTCAGGCTTTTTGAAGCGGCGTTCGCGAACGAACCGGCACCGGGTGAGTATGAGGATACCGGCTCGCTCATCATGTCGATGAGCTTTCAGACAAGGGACCAGTGGCACATGGTTCGCTATGCGCTCGCAGGGTATTACGAAGCCCGCAACGGCGAGAATGCGGCGCTCATGACTGAAGTTGCGTGCATTGCATGGAATTCCGTCGTACAGCGCCGCGTTGAAAAACGGTCCAGGGAAGAGACCTTATTGGCAACAATTCAATTTCGTGGTGTGGAGTGTAACCTGGTCGAGGATTACTCCCACATTTGGGGGCGCAGCTTCGAGCACGAAGAGAACCGCATACTTTCCCATTTCGAGCAATTACTGGCAGGCTGGGCCGCTGCAGGGGATACACAACGGCTGAACCTCGCACTCGACCGATTTGCGGCCTCTAATCGCACCTCGCTGATGTGGACAGTGTTTTTGGAGGCTGGCGCGGAACATCCCTCCACATTAGGCGCCATGCTGGAGAGCGTATTGAATGAGCCGTTATTCCTCACGCATCAGGATTACGCTTATGGCGGCTCGGCGCTTCTCGGGGCTTTACACAGGGTGGGAAATGCAATCCAGCGCGAACGGCTGGAACGGCTGATCCTGGATCTGCCGAATAACGTCCGCCTTCGTAACGAGGCAGACCGGAACCCAACGCCCTCATGGGTTGAACAGGCGCAGAACCGCTTACTAGGCACGCTGGAGGAATCAAACATCATGCTCGCACCCGTTCGAGACTTGCGGCGCCAGCGTCAAACTCTGGAACCGCTGCCGGAGAACCGCAGGCCTGAAGGGCCACGCATCACCTCGCACACATATTCAAACGAGGAATTGGCCGAGAAACGGGGCATCAACCTCAAGGAGCCTTCAAACGCAGAGATGTATCGCCTCCAGCAGGGCCTGAATCCTCTCCTAGACCGAAGCAAAGGAACAATTGATCTCGAGGTCGTCGAACACAACTGGCCGTTGATTGAAAAATGTGAGCTTGCTGTGACAATATACTCTGCACTGCAGCCACAGATGGCGCAGCAGCTTTGGGGATATCTTGTCGGCGCGTGTGAGAATATCGTTGGCCATGTGACCTCCTGGCCCAAGACCGACGAACGGTGGAAAACTGTTCGGCGAATTCTTCTCAAAGCTGCGACCGACCGTTTCCCAGAGGGGGAGGATGAGCAAGATGAGGGTGATGACGATAGGCCGAGCTGGGGATGGCCAGCACCGCGGCTCGACGCTGCTTGCGGCTTGCCGTTCCTCGCAAATCGCCTTGGACGCGCCGACCATGAAGTTTCAGCCGCACTTCGCCAGCTCGCTCGTGACAAATCTCGTTCCCTGCGCTTCAATCTCGCCGAACGGCTTGCAGTGCTAGCGAAGCCGGCACCCGACCTGATGTGGGAGCTGATAGATACGTTTATCGCAAACGAAGGAAAGTTTTCTGTCCTTGAAGCCGTGCTCCGGGCGTTGAATGGACTTTGGGAAGCGGAGCCGGAGAAAGTGAAGCCAAGGATCCGGCAGATCACCGACAGAGCTACGCAGGGTGCCTCTTACGACAGGCACATCCACCAAACCCTTGCCAGCACCTACTTGTTTAGATTCTTACGGACTGGTGACTCAGAGTGTTTTGAGTTCATCGCCGGACTGCTAGCCGAATGCGACAGCGAGCGGGCCAACAACGTGCTAGCCTCCCTGTTGCACGAGACGCGAGCTGGAGGTTGGTTGACCGCGGGCGATGGAGTGAAATCCGATGCCTATGCAGATGAGGTCCGCGGGCGGGCCTGGGGGTTTTTTTCAAAACTGCTTGCCAGCGCTCAAGCGAAATTGCAGCAACATCGCGAAGAGTGGGACCAACTCCGCGCGGCTAACCAACAGGGGGAGGAACGCCTTAAAGAGGCGGAGTCCAAGATAAAACGCACGTTGGTTCTGGTCGATGGTGTGGCCATGCAACTTTTCTTCGCCTGTGGTGCCTTGCATGAAGGGAACAGAGACGACAAGGTGGCGTTGACTCCGGATCAGCTGCGCCGTTTCTGGCACGAGGCTGCGCCGCTACTCGAAGCCCTGGTTAAAGAGCCGCATCCCCACACTGCTCATCAGATGGTGCAAACGCTTCATCATCTGGTGCCCTGCTCGCCCAGCAAAGTCTTTCTTCTTGCTACCGAATCCATTCGAAACAGCGCTTCCCAGGGTCGTTTCCAGTATGAATCGCTCGCGGTGGGCGACGTCGTGAAGCTTATCCAGCGGGTGCTGGCCGATTATCGGGACATTTTCCACGGCGAAACTGGCGAGGAATCTGAGTGCCTTAAAGCGCTCCTGGCGGTTCTCGACCTGTTTGTTGAAGCTGGTTGGGCCGAAGCACGCCAACTGACGCATCGGTTGGAAGAAATCTACCGGTGACTTGGCCGGAGAAATGTGGTGCCAGCCCTTTCCAAGAACACTGACGGTGTGGCTCTTCGTCCTTCATCCGTAGGCATGGCTACGACTGTTCTCATGACGTCCGCAGGAGAAGAGTCGCCGCCCCACGGCAGCTGGCTCTTACTTGAAACCCTTGGCTTCTGAAAGTGAAGTTTTGCTCGGAATGGCACAACCCAACAAAATCGCGTTCGCAGACTATTTTGGTTTAGGGTTGGACCTCCGATTCCACTTCATCTTCCCGATTCCGGTCCAAAAGACAGACGAGGAAACGCCATTATTCGGATTCACTCCTGACGTCCTTGATGCGGTCAAAGCATTACGGCTCATTTTGCGTCTTCCGCAGCATCCGTGGGAGATCGGGGAAAAAAGGGAGAACGTTTTAGCATTTCGGATGTCTGGCGCAACCTATCAGCTGTTCCCGGTTCCACTGATTGGGTTTCCGCACTTGGTATTTGACACGCGGACACCCCTTGTTTGCTTTGTCACCAACCAAAACACACATGAGGCAATTTCGACTTATCGTGAGCTCATTGGGTTCCCAACGTTGCACATTTCCACCGTGAAATCGTCGTCTTCGGTGCACGTTTCGGAACTTGGTCTTGGCCATCTTTGCGCCCTGTTCCAAAATGTAAGGGATTTTCACAAATGTGGTGGTAACACTGAGACAATCGCCGCACTGGATTCCATTTGCCTGAGACACCGCTCCTGGAAGAAGAAGACTTTGTCATTTCCTGAGTTCCACCACTTCTCCGTGTTGCCAAATGAACTAGTGCTGGAGTCTTTTGGCTTCAGTTTTCAGGGAAGCTCCAGGTTGGTTGGGAGCGATAGCCGCCCGTACGTGGAAGCGATAAATCATTCAGCGGATGCGATTATTGAACAGCGCAAAGCAGTCCTTTCCAGAAGAGAAATCCGCAAGCCGCTGCCGTTAACGTTGATCCTGACAGTGCCCGGTTTCTACAAACATATTTATGGACGGATTCATGTTCCCGTGGGCGAACTGGGGGCAGCGGTAAGGATGTTCAAGAACTACTCGAAACAGCGCGACTATCCTATTCACGCGCCGGCTGAAGAACTGCTAAAGATCGTCGGGAGCGAGGAAGCTCAATTGGTAGTTCGTCTTTATCGTGAGGAGATTGAGGCTTATGCGCTTTGTGTAGCGGTGAAAGCTGCAAATCATTTTGCTCCTGTCATTCGCCTCCCACCAGCTTTCAATCACCTCGGTCCAGAACTCGACAAAATTGCTAGAAACGCTCGGAGCAATTCACCTCATATCGAATTTAAGCAAAACAAGTTGATGCGAGGAGTAAAAGAGATGCTTTGCCGTCTGGTACCCGGCCCTTTTATCCCCAGAATTGATCATCCATCCAACGTAATCAAACTGATCTGTAACGCTCCGCTCGAATGGATTCCAATCCGAGGTCTGCCCTTAATGTTGCGAAATGATACCAGCCGAATCCCTACGACACCCGGGAACCTCTTATTCGAACTCTCCGTTGCTCCGGGCGAAATGGTTGTAACAACGGAGTTCCTCCAGAATGTGCTAATTGTGAGGAGCTACCTTGCTAATGATCCGCTTCGTAATCTTCTGCCACTCGTGCTCAGCAGCTTTGAGACGCAAAATTTGAAATTGAGCACTGTCGAAGTAACAACGGAAGACGAGCTCGTGGCAGCATTCCGCTCATTTAAGGGAGGAATAGTTGTTTTTGACGGCCATGGGTCTGCGGCGACCGTAAGTCGCCCAGGTCAGATCCATATTGGTGGAAAGGGCGTGGATATCTGGGCTTTGCGTGGTAGGTTTCGCCCTCCTCCGATTGTAATCTTGAGCGCTTGCGATACGCATTCATTCGACACCTCGCACGGTTCCGTAGCGAATAGCTTTCTCTTGCTCGGAGCTAAAACCGTCCTCGGAACAGTGTTGCCGATCGACGCTCGTCACGCCTCCGTTTTTGTCGCCAGGCTGCTCTATCGTCTTGATGAATATCTACCAATGATCACAACCAAACTGGATCGACCAGTCCGCTGGATAAGCGTCATGGGGGGGCTTCAGCGAATGATGTACGTTACAGAGCTCCTAGAATTTCTCAAGCGACGCAAAATCCTTTCCTTGTCCCAAGAAGAGGATATTCAGCTTGCAGTAGAGGCGAACTGGCCTGTGGTCAGAGGCTCTGCAAAATGGTTCGAAGAGATTGTGGAAATACTCGCTCGAGCAGCTCGCATCACCTCGCAGGTGCTGTTGAGGACTAATTCTCGAGGATTTCAATCTGCCTGAGGCGCTGAAATATGTCCAACTCGGCAACCCGGAGCAGATTCTTGTGATTGAAAAACGCCACGAAAGCGTGTTTTTCGGCAAGGAGGAAGCGAACGATCAGGAATTGAAGTCAAATGCCAGGGATATTATTATACGAGGTTCGGGAGCCGATTGAAGTCTGTGTTCTGCCGGACGAAATCGCCGTGGCCAGCTACTACGCCGCCCATGGCCAAACGCTCGCTGGCAATGACAATTCCCGACAAGCCCAAAAGTCGGTTGCAGCGTCACCAGACCACAGAAGAAGGAAAGAATTGGTTACAAGGAACGACCAACCGGACTTCAACCGCATGAATTTGGCGTCGGCACGCGGACACCAAAACGGACACCAAACGGATTAAAAATGATATGAGCCGATTAAGCAAGTAATGCTTGAATCGTCCGTAAAATCAGGCATATTTGGAGCGCAACGGCGGGGAAAAATGGCCGATTCCGACCTCCGCCTCCAGTAATCTCCTATTACTCCGCTAGTACACTGGAACACTTGAACTAGTCTTCCACTACTCGCTTGACAGGCTCCAAGCGGACCCGGATGACTTTGGTTTGGCCCCGCTCACTCCATTTGAAATCTTTCGCAAAATCTCGCAAAAGTTTTCTCCGGCGGGTGTCACGTCACCCTTTGTGGCGCGGGCGATCCCCACGGACAGCACCTCCGTCGTGCCGGTGAGTGGGCGGTAGAGCAGGCGTTTGCCAGCCACGAGTTTGAAGACGGGGGTCGCCAGAGTGATTCCGCGTCCAGCCTCCACTTCGGTAATCAGTGAACTGGCGCTGTCGCATTCCACCGCGATGCGTGGTTTGGCGCGGATGGAGGCGAAGAGGCGGTCGAGGTAGTGATCAGCCTCGGGGTAGTCTTTTCGGCGCAAAACGACTAGCGGTTCGGCAGCCAACCTTTCCAGCGGGATGGATTTCATCCGAGCGAAAGGATGCACAGCGGTCATAGCGACGCACAACGGGTAGGTGCGTAGCACTTCGAACTGGATGCCTGCGGTCTGATCGTCGGCGGGTGGGACCATGATCGCGAGTTCCAGCGTGCCGTTTTGAAGTCCCTCAGCCAGTTCGCGCTGCGAAGCATCGTGGAGCAGGACGTTGACCTGCGGAAACGCCTTTTGAAACGCGGCCAGCGCGGGGGGCAGTATTTCAACGGTGGGCGACGGTGAATAGCCGATGTGCAGGTCGCCGTATTGTCCTCGCGCCAACGCGCGCACTTGTTCCACGGATTCATCGGCCAGCTTTAAGAGTTGGCGGGTTTTCTCCAGGAACAGTTTTCCCTCCGCAGTGAGGCTAACGCCGCGCGGACTGCGTTTGAGCAGGTCCACACCGATATCGTCCTCCAAATCCTGGACTCGTCGGCTTAGCGCCGGTTGGGCAATGCGCAATTGCGTCGCCGCCTTCGTGAAGCTCAACGCTTCAGCCACAGCCAGGAAATACCGCAGATGCCGAAGTTCCATCGTGATCCATTATGCCAAAAAGGCATGGCTGCGCAAGCATTATGGTATTGGGCGGATTCAAGCATGTGGCGGAACATGCGATCAGATGATCAACAAGATCACAGCGACGCAATAACCGGAGAAAATAATTATGAGAGCGATACGAATTCATCAATACGGCGGACCAGAGGTTCTGGCGCAAGTGGAAATGCAGCGTCCCGTACCAGGTGCGAACGAAGTGCTCATCAAGGTTAAGGCCGCTTCGGTCAACCCGTTTGACTGGAAAGTGCGGGCTGGCTACATGAAGGATTTTCTTCCCCTCACCTTTCCGGCGACGCTTGGGTTGGATGTTTCAGGAACGGTCGAAGAGGTTGGCCCCGGCGCGGCTCGATTCAAACGGGGCGACGAAGTGTATGTGAGTCTGGAACTGGAAGCCGGCGGCGGGTACGCGGAATACGTCGTGGCCAAGGAAACGATCGTGGCCGAGAAACCTGGCACGTTAAATCATGTGCAGGCGGCAGCCGTGCCGGTGGCAGGCCTGACCGCATGGCAGGCGTTATTTGAAGTGGCGCAGTTACGGGCAGGTCAGAAGGTGTTGATCCACGCGGCGGCCGGAGGTGTTGGCAATTTTGCCGTGCAGTTCGCGAAAGCAAAAGGCGCCTATGTCATTGGAACCGCTTCGTCCAATAACCAGGCTTTTCTGGGCGAATTGGGGGTGGATAAAGCGGTGGATTACCAGAAGACCCGTTTTGAAGACGTGGTGCATGATGCGGACGTGGTCCTGGATACAATTGGCGGCGACACTCAGGAGCGTTCCTTCAAAGCGCTTAAGAAAGGCGGCATACTGGTGTCGATTGTCCAGCCGCCTTCGCAAGAACAGGCTGCGAAATACGGGGTTCGCGCGCTGTTCTATGGCGGGCATCCCAGTTCATCCAACTTGGCTGAAATCGCACGGTTGATCGACGCCCGCAAGGTAAAAACAGTGGTTGAAACGGTCCTTCCCCTGGCGGAAGCCCGACGCGCTCACGAATTGAGTCAAAGCGGTCATGCGCGCGGCAAGATCGTTTTGAAAGCCGCATGATTTGAAGTTTTCACACGAAACATAACAACAAAAGGAGAATTCATATGAAAATCGCAACAGTTATCGCTCGCAGTCTGCTCGGACTGATCTTCGTCGTGTTCGGCTCGAACATGTTTCTGCACTTCATTCCGATGCCGCCGCCGCCGGAAGGTCCAGCGCGTGATTTCATGACGGCGCTGTTTGTCAGCCACTACCTCTATGTCGTCGGCGCATTGCAAGTCGTGGGCGGCTTCCTCCTGTTCACTGGTCGGTGGACGCCTCTGGGCCTAACCCTGGTCGGTCCGGTAATCGTCAACATCGTCTGCTTTCACGCCTTGATGGCGCCAACCGGCTTGCCGTTGGCAATTGTCGTTTCGGCTTTGGCGCTTTTCTTATTATGGAATTACCGCAAGAACTTTGCCGGAATCCTGGCTGGTGCCCCCGCGCAATTGGATTCACACAGTCAACAAGTCACGGCCAGAACCGCGGCGATTCATTCCTGAGTGACGGCCGTCCTTGCTCAACGTCCGCGCACCCGTGGTTTAGCGCCGTGAAATCTGAGAATGGGAAATAAGCATCATTAACAACTAAACAGCTGTTCACTTAACAACATCAAAATTATGAAAACACTGAAAATCGCCATCATCATCGGAAGTACACGACCAGGGCGCAACGGTGAGGCCGTGGCCAAATGGGTTAATGAAATCGCCCAAAAGCGTAGCGACGCAGAGTTCGAACTAGTGGACATCCGAGACTTCAATCTGCCGCTTCTCGACGAGCCAGTGCCGCCATCAATGGGACAATACAGTAAGCCTCACACCAAAACATGGGCCGCCAAGATCGGCTCTTTCGATGGCTACGTCTTCGTCGCGCCCGAGTATAATCATGGCATCTCCGGTGCCCTCAAGAACGCGATCGATTTTCTGTTCGCTGAATGGAACAACAAGGCTGCCGGTTTCGTCAGCTATGGCGGTGCCGGCGGTGCGCGCGCGGTCGAGCAGTTGCGCCTGGTACCGGCCGAGCTGCAAATCGCGACCGTGCGCAACCAAGTCCTGCTCTCCATGTTTAACGACTTTGAAAACTTCAGCGTCTTCAAGCCGGATGCCCGGCATGAGAAGTCGGTCAATGAAATGTTCGACCAGGTCATCGCCTGGGGCGGCGCGTTGAAGGCGCTGCGGGAGAAATGAGCACAAGGCCTGAAAAGAAACTCATCGCTTAACAAAGTCAAAATTATGAAAACAAAGAACGATGAGAAACTAATTGCCGTGATCGGCGCAACCGGACAGCAAGGCGGTGCGGTGGTGCGTGCCCTGCAGGCGAGCGGCCAATTCAAGGTGCGCGCTCTGAGCCGTAATCCAGGCAAGCATCGCGAACTTGCCGACGAAGTCGTCGAAGCAGATTTGAACCGCCCGGAAACACTCAAGGCTGCATTTGAAGGGCCACACGGCGTTTTTCTGGTTACCAATTTTGGGGAAGCAGGCACCGACGAGTTTAAGCAGGCAACGACGGCGGTACGCGCTGCCAAGGATGCCGGTGTCAAACATTTTGTCTGGTCAACGCTGCCTAATGTAGAGGCAATCAGCGGCGGCAGGTTCGACGTGCCGCACTTTACAGGCAAGGCGAAGGTCGATCGCGTGGTTACGGAAGCGGGGTTTGCGAATCATACGTTCGTCATCGCGCCGTTCTTCTACCAGAACCTCGCAGGCGCCCTGGCTCCGCAAAAGCAGGCAGACGGATCCATGCGCTGGGCGCTCCCGCTCGATCCGAGTGTGCGTTGCATTCACATGGGCGACATCACCGAACTTGGCAATATCGTGGTCGGTGCATTCGCTCACCCGGATCAGGCAGGGAATGGCGAGTATCTGCCCCTGGTCGGTGATTTCATGAGCTTCAACGAAGTCGTCGAAACGCTAAATCGACAGGGGCACAACTTCTCCTTCACGCAGGTCCCGGCCGACGTCTTCGCCACCTTCTTCCCCGGAGCTGCGGAGATCGGCGCGATGTTCGGGTACTTCGAAGCGCATACCTACTTGGGTTCGGAGTCACGCGACCGAATTGCACTCGCAAACAAAATATCAGGCAGTCAACCGACCAAGTTTTCGACGTGGGCTCGACTGAATGTCCCGGTCCAGAACCCCTGAATGCAACCATTCACTCAACGCGAATCGCAATTATGAAAACGCTGCTAAACATGAAAAAGATAAACATGAAAATCGGGGTGAGCGGAGCGAGCGGTCATTTGGGCAGGGCCACGGTTGCGGAACTCCTGCAACGGCCCGGCGGTCACGAGGTAGTGGCGATCTCGCGCACGCCCGAGACCATCACTGCACCGGCCCAGGGCCGGTTTGGGGACTACAACCGGCCCGAAAGCCTTGCGGGGGCCTATGCGGGTCTCGATCGTCTGCTCATCATTCCGAGCCTCGATGCCGGAAAGCGCGGGGCGCAGAACGTCGCTGCGATCGACGCGGCCGTAAGGGCGGGCGTCAAGCATATCGTCTTCATGTCGGCCGCGGGCGCGCGCCAGGCGGAGGAGCCGGTGCTCGGCGCCCCCTACTGGTGGGGCGAGCAGCGTCTCATCGCCACGGCGCCGGCGTGGACCATCCTGCGTATGAACTACTATGCCGAAGGTCTCGTGCAGCAGGCGCAGGCCTCGCTGGACCAGGGCGTGCTGACCGGGCTGGCCGAGAACCGGGTTGCTTTCGTTGCGCGCGGTGACGTGGCGGCCGCCGCAGCCGGAATCCTGATCGGCGAC